>Ga0196963_10000325_pt1 | contig 44890 bp, 31 predicted proteins | sample S1_5metaG_FD_148600 | JGI IMG/M metagenome (GOLD analysis project Ga0196963, IMG submission 148600) | Soil microbial communities from Anza Borrego desert, Southern California, United States - S1_5 | ecosystem: Environmental > Terrestrial > Soil > Desert | place: USA: California | collected... | reverse complement strand
GATCTGCCGGCACGAAACCTTCGAGCACGCTGCGCCCGCCACCCCACCCGCACCACCCACCCCACCCGCACCACCCGCCCCACCCCCACCCGCCCCATCCGCATCACCCGCGCCACCGCACGACCTCTCCCAACGCCTGAAAGCCGCGGCCGACGCGGTGGCCGTGCTCAGCGCCGGTCCGCCGCAGCGCATCCGCTCGCGCCACGACTACACCCAGCCCGATGCCATCCTCGGCGCCCCGCTGGCCTGGCTGCGCGAGAACGGCCGCTACCTGATTCCCACCGGCGCGGGCGACGCCTTCTACGCCGCGGCGCTGGGCATCCGCAACTGGCTGGCGCTGCACTACGTGATCGGCACCGTGCTGATGAGCGCGGTGGCGCTGGTGGGCCTGGGGCGGGCCGAGCTGGCCACGGCCTGGCCGGCCGTGGCGCAGGCCTGGGAAGTGGACGCACTGCAGATCGCGGCCCAGGCCTTCAAGGCGCTGGGTGATGCCAGCTGCCGCGGCGACCGCCCGCCGGACAGCTGCAGCCTCGGTGTCACGCTGGTCTGGTGGAGCCCGCTGCTGCCGCTGGCGCTGGCGCCCATCGTGCTGGCCGGCGTGCCGCTGGGCGTCGCCTTCTGGCTGGTGCACGAGCGGGACGATGGCAGCAGCCTGCCGGTCAATGTCGCGATGCTCTGCACGCTGGGCATCGGCCTGGTGCTGCTGGGGCTGGTGTGGTTGCTGTGGCGTGATTTCCTGGCCGGGCTGCTGCCCGCCTCCCTGGGCGGCGTGCTGCCGGCCTCCCCGCCCGATCCGCTGCCGGAGTTCCTGCGCCGCCTGCTGCCGGAGGGCCTGGCCGGCCTGCTGCCCACCGTCGTGCCGGGGCCGCTGCCGGACGGGACCGCCACGGCCGCCCAAAGCCTGGCGCTGGACCGGCGCGGCCTGACGCTGGCGGTGGCGGCGATGGCGATCCTGGCCGCGGTGCTGTCCTTCGCCGTCGCGCTGGTCAACCGCAACGCCACGATGCAGCGCGTGCTGCTGACGCGCCGGCTGGCCGACGTGCTGGTGGTGACCGCGGTGATCACCGGCATCGGCCTGGTGGACACGCTGGGGCAGACGCTGTACCTGGCGCTCGCCGCGCTCGAAGGCGCCCGCGCGCCTGCGCTGGTGCCGGCCGGGCTGGCGGTGGCCATCAGCTGGCTGGCGCGTTGGTTCAGCGCCCATGCCGGACGAAAGGAGCGGCCATCGTGGTTGAAGAAGATGCCGCTCACCACGCTGGCCGGCGCCGCCGGCGTGCTGGTCTTCCTGCTGATCGGCGGCATCTGGAGCCTCTTCGTGCACTGGATCGTGTGGAACGGCGCGGTGCCGGCGGCCGGGGAGCTGCACAGCGGCGCGCAGCGCGCCACGCTGGCCTGGGTGCTGCTCGTCCTGCTGCTGCTGGCGGTGGTGGCGGGGCACTTCGCCGCCTTCATCAACCTGTCCAGCCTGCAGGCCTTCTACGCCTCGCGGCTGACGCGGGCCTACCTGGGCGCGTCGAACGGCGAGCGCTTCCAGAACGGCCGCAACACGCTCAGCGCGGCCGAGCCGCTGCAGCGCGACCAGCTGGCGATGGACGATTACTTCGACGCCCAGGAGCAGGCGCCGAAGACGCTGGCGCCGCTGCACATCATCAACATCACCGTCAACAAGACGGTCGACCCGGCGGAACAGCTGGTGCAGCGCGACCGCAAGGGCCAGCCGATGGCGGTGCTGCCGATGGGCTTCTCGATCGACGAACAGGCGCACGTCGGCTTTCCGAAGCCGTCGTTCGTCAACGGCGTGCGGCGGCCGCTGCCGGTGGGCCAGTGGATCGGCACCTCGGGCGCGGCCTTCTCCACCGGCATCGGCCGCGAGACCTCGCTGGGCATGTCGCTGCTGATGGGCGCGGCCAACGTGCGCCTGGGCACCTGGTGGGAAAGCGGCCTGCATGCCGGCATGCCCGGCAGCATGTCCGGCCACAACCCGGCCACGCTGCTGCGCCACGCACTGGGCGCCGTGTTCCGCACCCAGACCTACCTGTCCTACGAACTGCGCGCGCGCTTCCTGGGCACGCAGCGGCGCTGGCAATACCTGTCCGATGGCGGCCACTTCGAGAACACCGGCCTGTACGAGCTGCTGCGGCCCGAGCGGCGCGTGGCGCAGATCGTCTGCTGCGATGCCGGCGCCGACCCCAAGTACCAGTTCGACGACCTCGCCAACCTGATCCGGCTGGCGCGCATCGACCTGCGGGTGGAGATCACCGTGGAGACCGAGTTCAGCGGCCCGCTCGCCGGCGTGTTCGGGGCGCCGAAGGATTTCAAGCCGGCACCGGCCGCTGGCGCGGATGGCGGCGGGGCGGCCGCGCCGCCCGCTGCCGCCCCCAACGCGGGTGCCGGCACCGCGCCGCCCGCCGCGCCCTGCGCCACGCCCTCGCCCGCGCCCTGCGCGCTGCTGCTGTGGGCCCGCCATGTCGACCAGCCGGGCCGGCCGCGAACGCAGATCGTCGTCATCAAGCCGCGCGTGACGCGTGACGTGCCGGTGGACGTGTGCCAGTACGCCGACGTGCAACCGGCGTTTCCGCAGCAGACCACCGCCGACCAGTTCTTCGACGAGGCGCAGTGGGAGAGCTATCGCGCGCTCGGGTACCACCTGGGATCGAAGGTGTTCAATCCCGCCGTGATGGAGGAGCTGGATCGGCTGGCGAGGCAGTGACCGGCCGCCCGCGCCGCAGGGGCGGTGGCCATGCACGCCGCCGGCCGCGGCAGCCGCTGGTCAGCTGTCGATGCCGGAGGCGCTGCCGGCAATGCCCGCGGTTCGCACGATGAATTCCGACAGGTAGCGGGCGGGCGTGGGCGCCTCGGGCCGCACGTACAGGCCGATGTCGACGTCGACCGGCGCCGGCAGTTCCGGGGCCTGGTCCAGGCTGCGGCAGCCCGCGGGAATGGTGGCCGCCAGCATCGGCCCGATGCCGATGCCGACCTGCACGGCGGCGATCATCGCGATCAGCGTCGAGGCCTCGCAGGCGATGCTCCAGCGCAGCCGCGGGTTCGCCAGCGCCTCCATCACGCGCTCGCGCCAGGGGCAGTTGGCCTCGAACATGATCACCGGCAGCGGCTCGGCGCTGTTGACGCTGAAGTCCGCGCGCACGGCCCACAGCAGGCGCTCGCGCCACACCAGCACCGGCCGGCGCGCGATGATGCCGGCGTCGCAGATCAGCAGGTCGAGCTTGTCCTGCTCGAACAGCGCGGCGAGCTGGCGGTTGCCCATCACCAGCATGTCGATCTGCACGCGCGGGTTCTGGTCGCGGAACGCCTTCAGGATCTCGACCAGCCGCGTCGCGGCGAAGTCTTCGACCACGCCGAGCTTCACGCGCCCTTCCATGCGCTGGCCCTGGATGCGCTGCTGCACCTCGTCGTTCAGCGCCAGGATCTCGCGCGCATAGGGCAGCAGCAGCAGGCCTTGCGCATTCAGCGCCAGGCCCTTGGAAGAGCGCTCGAACAGCGGCGCGCCCAGCAGTTCCTCGAGCCGCTTGATCTGCAGGCTCACGGCGGCCTGCGTGCGGTGCAGCGACGCCGCCGCCCCGTTGACCGTGCCGACGTCGGCGACCGAGACGAAGGCGCGCAGCAGGTACGGGTCCAGGTCGAGCATCAAGGAATCCTCATAGCGGGCCGAACATTTTGCGGCTACCGCGCGGCGAGGCCGGTTGTTAACGTGGCTGCCGTGAACACCACCACGCCCTGCTTCATCGACGCCGCCGCGATCGGCCGCGCGCTGCCCTGGCCGCGGCTGATCGACGCGCTGCAGGCTGCCTTCGCCGCCGGCGAGATCGTGGTGCCGCCGCGCGCCCACCATGCGCTGGAAGCGCACGGCGCGGCGTCGCCCGTGCTGCTGGTGATGCCGGCATGGAGCGCGGCGCACGGCATCGGCACCAAGCTGGTCACGGTGTTCCCGCACAACGCCGAGCGCTTCGGCCTGCCGGCCATCCACGGCCTGTACGTGCTGGCCGACGCCGCCAGCGGTCGGCCGCTGGCCGTGCTCGACGGCGCGGAGTTGACCGCGCGGCGCACCGCGGCCGCTTCGGCGCTGGCCAGCCGCGCGCTATCGCGCCCGGACAGCCGCACGCTGCTGATGATCGGCACCGGCCGGCTCGCACGCGAGCTGCCGCACGCCCATGCGGCGGTGCGGCCGATCGAACGCGTGCTGGTCTGGGGCCGCTCGGCCGATGCCGCGCTGGCCACCGCGCAGGCGCTGCGCGACGGCGGCCTGCCGGCCGAGGCGGCGGCGGTGCTGCCGGCTGCGGCCGCCGAGGCCGACATCGTCAGCTGCGCCACGCTGGCCGAGCGTCCCGTGCTGCACGGCGACTGGCTGCGGCCGGGCACGCACGTCGACCTGGTCGGCGCCTTCAAGCCGACGATGTGCGAGGCCGATGCCCGCACCTTCGAGCGCGCCGACGCGGTCTGGTGCGACACGCTGGAGGGCGCGCTGCACGAGGCCGGCGACATCGTGCAGGCCATCGCCGCCGGCCGCTTCAGCGCCGCGCGCATGCAGGGCGACCTCGCGGCGCTGTGCCGACGCGGTGGCGATGCCCGCAGCGCCCGCGATGCTTCGCACATCAGCGTCTTCAAGTCGGTCGGCGTCGCGCTCGAGGACATCGTCGCCGCTCGGCTCGCCTTCGATTTCCACCAAAGCTCCGCCCCATGAACTTCGAACAGAACCTTGCGCGCCTGCGTGAACGCTATGCCGGCGCGGCCGGCGACGACATCTTCGACCCGGCATTCAAGGCCGTCGCCGAGCGCATCTTCAGCGCCCGCGGCAAGCGCAAGTGGCCGTTCGCCGACGTGGCCACCTTCCTCGGCCTGCCGTACCGCGCCGACGGGCTGGCGCAGCCCGAGCCGAACCTCAGTGACCTGGACGTGGCGCTGATCGGCGTGCCGATGGACCTGGGCGTGACCAACCGCGCCGGCGCGCGGCTGGGGCCGCGCGCGGTGCGCGCGGTCGAGCGCATCGGCCCGTACGAGCATGCGCTGCGCATCGCGCCGGCGACGATGCTGCGCGCCGCCGACGTCGGCGACGTGCCGATGCGCAGCCGCTACAGCCTGGCCGACTGCCATGCCGACATCGAGGCCTGCTTTGCTCAGGTGCTGCGTGCCGGCGTGATCCCGCTGGCGGTCGGCGGCGACCATTCGATCACCGGCTCGATCCTGAAGGCGGTCGGCCGCGACCGGCCGGTCGGCATGGTGCACATCGATGCGCACTGCGACACCGCCGGCAGCTACGAAGGCTCGAAGTTCCACCACGGCGGCCCGTTCCGCGAGGCGGTGCTGGCTGGCGTGCTCGATCCGCGGCGCTCGATCCAGATCGGCATCCGCGGCGGCGCCGAGTACCTGTGGGAGTTTTCGCAGGACGCCGGCATGACGGTGGTGCATGCCGAGGACTTCACGCGGCTGGGCGTGGCCGAGGTGATCCGCATGACGCGCGAAGTGATCGGCGACGGCCCGACCTACGTCACCTTCGACGTCGACAGCCTCGATCCCGCCTACGCGCCCGGCACCGGCACGCCGGAGGTCGGCGGCCTGGCCCCGCGCGAGGTGCTGGAGCTGCTGCGCGGGCTGGCCGGCATTCACATCGTCGGCGGCGACGTCATGGAAGTCGCCCCGCAATACGACCCGACGAGCAACACCGCCCAGGTGGGCGCGCAGGTGCTTTTTGAGCTGCTGTGCCTGGTGGCGCTGGCCCCCGCCGGGCGCTGATCGATCAACGACGAGAGGAGACCGCATGAACCATTCACCGAACCGCCGCCTGATGATCGCCGCCGGCGCCAGCCTGCTCGCCGCGCCCGCGCTGGTGCGCGCGCAGGGCCGCTCGCTGAAGGTCGGCGTCTATGGCGGCTACTTCAAGAAGTCGTTCGACAAGCACATCTTCCCGGCCTTCACGAAGGCCACCGGCATCGCCGTCGAGTCGGTCGCCGAGCCGACCGGCGAGGCCTGGCTGGTGCAGCTGGAGCAGACCGCGCGCGCCAACCAGGCGCCGGCCGACGTCTCGATGATGGGCCAGGTGGCGCTGCTGAAGGGCCAGACGACGAAGCTGTGGACACCGCTGGACCTGGCGAAGATCCCGAACCACACGAAGCTGCAGGAGCGCTTCGTCAGGCGCTATCCGGACGGCAAGGTCAGCGGCATCGGCGCGGTGTCCTGGTACATCACGCTGGTGACCAACACCAAGGCCTACCCGAAGGCGCCCGAATCGTGGGCCGCGCTGTGGGACCCGGCGAACAAGGACCGTCTGGGCCTGCTGTCGCTGGTGTCGAGTTCCTTCCTGCTCGAGGTCACCGCGAAGACCTTCTTCGGCGGCACGCGTGCACTTGACACCGAGGAAGGCCAGCTGAAGGCCTTCCGCAAGCTCGCCGAGCTGAAGGCCAACGCACGGCTGTGGTACCGCGACGAGGCGCAGTTCGAGCAGGCGCTGAAGTCGGGCGAGGTGCCGATGGGCCAGTACTACCACGACGTGACGACGCTGGCCGCGAACGAGGGCCAGCCGGTGCGCTCGACCTTCCCGAAGGAAGGCGGCATCCTCGACTCCGGCTGCTGGGCGGTCAGCCGCGCCTCGAAGAAGACCGAGGAGGCGCACGCCTTCATCAACTACATGTGCCAGCCCGAGGTGCAGGCGCTGATGTCGCGCCAGGTCGGCACCTCGCCGACGGTGCAGCGCGCCTTGACCGGCCTGAGCGACAAGGAGTTCGCCGCGGTGTCGTCGGAGATCGATCCGATCGTGCCGCGCTACGACCTGCACCAGATGCGCGCCGACTGGCTCAACGAGAAGTGGACCCAGCTGATCGTCGGCTGAGGAAGGGAGCCCCATGTCCGGACTCGAACTGCGAGGCCTGCGCAAGCGCTTCGGCCCCATCACCGTCGTCGACGACGTGCAGCTGAACGTGCCGCACGGCAGCTTCGTCTGCCTGCTGGGGCCCTCGGGCTGCGGCAAGACGACGCTGCTGCGCATGATCGCCGGGCTCGAGGACCCGAGCGAGGGCGCCATCGTGCTCGATGGCGAGGACATCACCGCGCAACCGACCCACCGGCGCAACTTCGGCATGGTGTTCCAGTCGCTCGCGCTGTTCCCGCACCTGAGCGTGGGCCAGAACATCACCTACCCGCTGCGCATCCGCGGCGCCCCGCGCGACGAACAGCGCCGGCGCGCCTGCGAGCTGCTGAAGCTGGTGCAATTGCCCGGCTTCGAGGACCGCTCGATCGACCAGCTCTCCGGCGGCCAGCGCCAGCGCGTGGCGATCGCGCGCGCGCTGGCGCTCAAGCCGCGCCTGTTCCTGCTCGACGAGCCGCTGTCGGCGCTCGACGCCAAGCTGCGGGAGGCGATGCAGCTCGAGCTGCGCCAGTTGCAGCAGCAGCTGGGCATCACGACGATCGTCGTCACGCACGACCAGCGCGAGGCGATGACGATGGCCGACCTGGTCGTGGTGATGGGTGGCGGGCGCATCCGCCAGGCCGCGCCGCCGGTGGAGATCTACCGCCGCCCGGCCGACGCCTTCGTCGCCGACTTCATCGGCTCGACGAACCTGCTGCCGCTGCAGGCCGACGGCCGCGGCGGCGCCAGCGCCTTCGGCCAGCCGCTGCACGAGATCCGCGTGCCCGCCGGCAGCAACGGCGCCGTGCTGTCGATCCGGCCGGAGGACGTCCAGCTGACCGCCGCGCACGAAGGCATGCTGCAGGGCCGCGTCAGCTTCGTGCGCGACCTCGGCGCGACGGTCGAGACCTTCGTCGACGTCGCCGGCCAACGCATCGTCGCGGTCAGCACGCCGCGCGCACGCACGCTGCTGCGCCCGGGCGACGCGGTGGGCGTGCGGCTGCCGGCGGAAAGCTGCGTCGTGCTGCCGCCATGAAGCGCGAACCGCCACGGCGGCTGGCCGACTACGGTCCGATCGCCTTCCCGGCGCTGCTGCTGCTGGTGTTCTTCGTCGTGCCCTTCGGCACGATGATCGCGGTCAGCTTCTTCCGGCGCCAGCAGGGCGGCTTCTACACGCCGGACTTCGTGTTCGCGAACTACGAGCGCTTCCTGTCGGCCTTCTTCGGCCACGTGCTCGGCTTGTCGCTGCTGCTGGCGGTGGTGGTCGCGCTGTGCGCGGTCGCGATGGCGTTCCCGTTCACGTACCTGCTGTCGCGGCAGTCGCGCCGCGTGCAGACCGGCTGGCTAATCGCGCTGTTGTCGGTGCTGTCGCTGTCCGAGGTGATCATCGGCTTCGCCTGGTCGACGCTGCTGTCGCGCACCGCCGGCATCACCCAGGTGCTGGCGGCGCTCGGCCTGATGGCCGAGCCGGCCGCGCTTTTCCCGGGTTATGGCGCCGTGCTCACCGGCATGGTCTACCAGGCGCTGCCCTACGCGATCCTGGTGCTGTACCCGGCGCTGGTGCGGCTGGACCCGACGCTGCTGGAGGCGGCGCGCACGCTCGGCGCGTCGCCCTTGCGCGCGTTCTTCGACGTGATCGTGCCGGCGCTGCGCAGCGCGATCGTCGCCACGCTGATCATGGTGTTCGTGTTCGCGCTCGGCTCGTACCTGCTGCCGCAGATCCTCGGCCGGCCGCAGCACTGGACGCTGTCGGTGCTGATCACCGACCAGGCGATCTACCAGTCGAACATGCCCTTCGCCGCAGCCATGGCGGTGTTCCTGGTGCTGATGTCGTTGGCGCTGGTCGGGCTGACGCTGCTGGCCGGGCGCAGGAGGGGATCATGAGAGCCTTGCAGCGCCTGCTGTTCTGTGTCGTCGGCATGTTCCTCGCCGCGCCGCTGGTGATCGTCGCCGGCGTGTCGATCAACGAGAAGCAAACCCTCGCCTTCCCGCCCCGCGGCTTCTCGCTGGCCTGGTACGCCGAGATCTTCACGAGTGCGGAATGGCGCAGCGCGCTGTTCGCGTCGCTCGGGTTGGCCGCCAGTTCGGCCGCGCTGGCGGTCGCCATCGCGCTGCCGCTGGCCTGGTTCATGTGGCGCCGCTTCGCGCCCTGGGCCAACGCGGTGCGGCTGCTCGGCATCGCGCCGTTCATCCTGCCGCCGGTGATCACCGCGCTCGGCTTCCTGAGCTTCTGGGCCGCCACCGGCTTCTACGGCCAGCCGTGGACCGCCGTGATCGGCCATGCGATCTTCTTCGTCACGCTGCCGCTGGTGACGCTGACGCTGGGCTTCGATGCCATCGACCGCTCGCTGGTCGAGGCGGCCGCGACGCTGGGCGCCGACGACCGCACGGTGTTCCGCAGCATCGTGCTGCCGCTGATCGGGCCGTACCTGGTCTCGGGTTATGCGTTTGCCTTCGTGCTGTCGCTCAACGAATACATCGTGGCGTACATGACGGTCGGCTTCACGATGGAGACGCTGCCGATCAAGATTTTCAACGCGCTGCGCTACGGCTACACGCCGACCATGGCGGCGGTGTCGGTGTTCTTCGTCGCGATCGCCGCGCTCGTGTTCGGGCTGATCGCGCGCTTCGGCGATTTGCCACGGCTGCTGGGCGCGCTGTCGAAGCCGCGCTGAAGCAGCGCTGCGATCGGTCCATAAACAATCCTCATAGCGGGCCGACAATTTTTCGGCTATTCGAAGCACCAGGCCGCTGCTACTGTTCCTAACGCGACATCAGCTCGTCGCGATCAGCCGCCGCCGAGCCGCCCCAAGGCGACGCGCTGGCGATGGCCGGCCTGCTCGACAAGCCCGATCTCGACCAGCTGCCGAACCTGGCGAGCGTGGACCCGCGCTTTCGCACCGGGGCCGATGGCCACGGCATCGGCTACCTGCTGTGGACCGGTGGCCTGCTCTACAACACGCGCAGCTTCAAAACGGCGCCCGCCAGCTACGAAGAGATGTGGAACCCCCGCTACGCCAAGCGGCTGTTCCTGCCGCCGGCCACCTGGACCGATGCGCTCGACACCATCGTGGCGGCTGCCAAGCTCGAAGGCGGCGGACTGTCCCATGCCGAGGCCGGGTTCAAGCGCCTCGAGCAGCTGAAGGACCGCGTGCTGACGTTCGGCGAGAACCCCACGCAGCTGTCCGAGCTGTTCCGCACCAATGCGCTCGACATCGGCGGCGTCTACGCGCCCGCGTTCTTCGCCCGGCAGCTCAAGGACCCGAATTCGGGCATGGGCGCCACGTACGACTTAAAGGAAGGCTTCTTTGCCGACCTCATGTACACCGTGATGCCCAAGGCCCGGCCCGGCGACTCGGCGGTGGCGCATGCCTTCATCAACTTCACGCTGGACGCTGCCGTTCAGGGCCGCATGGCCGAAGACGTGTTGAACGGCCCGGTGAACCAGAAGGCCCAGCTGTCGCCCGAGGCCCAAAGAAGCCCTTACATCGTCAAGCCCGAGCAGTTGAGCGGCAAGGCGGTGATCCACGACCGCATCGTGCTGGCCAAGCTGCGCGAAGGCTGGATCAAGCGCTACACGCAGACCTTCGCCTCATCCGATGGCCACCACGCTGACCCTGCCGCGCCCGGCACCGATCACGGCCGCGCCGCGCGGGCGCAGCGGCCTGCGGCGCCCGCCGCTGTGGCTGGGGCTGCCGGCGCTGCTGCTGCTGTTGCCCTTCCTGGCCGCGGTGGGCTGCGTGCTGCGCTTCTCGCTGTCGGGCGAGGCGCAGCTGATCGCCGGTTGGACGCTCGACCACTACGCCGCCCTGGCCGAGCCCTTCATGCTGCGCAGCGCGCTGCTGACGCTGCAGCTCGCTGCCGCGAGCACGGTGCTGTGCCTCGTGCTGGCGCTGCCGATCGCGCTGCTGATGGCCGCGGTGACAAGGCCGCTGTGGCGCCGCGCGCTGACCTGCGTGGTGCTGCTGCCGATGATCCTGAACCTGCTGATCCAGGCCTATGGCTGGATCATCGTGCTCGGGCCGGCCGGTGTGCTCAACGCGGCGCTGCAGCAGTCGGGCCTGGTCGCGCATCCCGTGCAGCTGCTGTTCAACCGCACCGGGGTGCTGGCTGGGCTGGTGCAGACCGCGCTGCCGCTGGCCGTGTTCCCGGTGCTGGGCGCGATGCGCGCCGCCTCGGGCGACCTGCTGGAGGCCGCCGCCACGCTCGGCGCTTCGCCGTGGCGCAGCTTCTTCGGCATCACGCTGCCGCTGCTGAAGCCGGGGCTGATCAGCGCCGCGTCGATCGTCTTCGCCTACAACGCCAGCGCGTTCGCGGTGCCGCTGCTGTTGGGCGGCAGGCGCGTGCAGATGCTGGGCATCGCGATCCGCGACCGCGTCTCGCCGCTGTTCGACTGGGCCGGCGCGGCGGCGGCCGGCATCGCGCTGCTGCTGCTGACGCTGGCGGTGCTGCTGCTTGCGACCTGGCTCGCCAACCGCCGGAGCGCCCGATGATGCTCGATCCCCACGGCCTCGGCTCGCGCGCCTGCGCCGGCTCGTTCCGCATCACGATGCTTGCGCTGGCGGCGCTCGGGCTGGCCTGCGCCGCGCTGCCGGTGCTGGTGATCGTCGTGATGTCGTTCTCCGGCGGCACGACGCTGGACTTCCCGCCGCAGTCGCTTTCCTTGCGCTGGTACGAGGCGGCCTTCGACGTGCTGCGCAGCGGCGACGGCGATGGCGGCGGTACCGGCGCGCTCGACGCCTTGCTGGCCAGTCTGGGGGTCTGCGCCATAACGATGATATTGAGCGTCACTGCCTGCTTGCCGCTGGCCTACCTGCTGGTGCGCCGCGGTGGCGCGTGGCGCGTGTGGACCGAGCAGCTGTTCGGGCTGCCGCTGGTGTTCCCGCTCGTCGTGCTCGGGCTGGCCTACCTGCTGATGGCCGAGACGCTCGCCCGCGGCACCGGCATCGAGCTGGGCCTGTGGCGGCTCGCGATCCCGCACCTGACGCTGGCACTGCCCTTCGTGCTGCGCAATGTGATGAGCGCGATGCACGGCATCGGCCCGGAGCTGGAGGAAGCCGCGCAGACCTTGGGCGCGCCGCCATGGCGTGCCGCCATCGACGTGGTGCTGCCGCTGCTGAAGCCGGGCGTGATCGCCGGCGCGGTGTTCGCGTTCATCGTCTCGTTCAACGAGTTCACGCTGAGCTTCTTTCTCTACACCGTCGACGCCAGCACGCTGCCGATCTGGATGTTCAGCCGCACCGTCTCGTCGCTCGATCCGACGACGCTGGCGATCGCGACGCTGATCATCGCGATCGACGTCGCGCTGATCGCCTGCGTCGACCGCTTCGTCGCCCGCCAGGGCCGGCTCTTCTGACCTGAACCCTCCCACGCTGCCCGGCGCGCCAACGTGCGCCGCGGGCGCAGCCTTGCCGATTTCCTGCCCCACCGGCGGCCACCGCCACACCACGACAAACGAGGAGACTTCGATGAACCGAATCGAGAACAAGCCCTTCGCGGCCACCCTGCTGATGCTGGCGGCGGCCGGCGCCGCGCAGGCGCAATCGAGCGTCAAGGTCTCGGGACTGCTCGACATCGGCGTCTACCGCGATGTCGATGGCAGCCGCCACGCCGGCACCGTGCAGCGCAGCAACCTGGCGTTCAGCGGTGTCGAAAAGCTGGGCGACGGCCTGCAGGCCACCTTCCGCCTGAGCCACCGCCTGGATCTCGACACCGGCCTGCCGGAAGGCGCCGGGCGCAAGCCGTTCTGGCACGGCGAATCGACGGCGGGCCTCAAGGGCTCGTTCGGCCGCCTGCGCGTCGGCCGCGCGTTGACCGCGCTGTGGGACAACGACTACCAGTTCGATCCCTGGGACGCATTCGACCGCATCGCCTCGCCGGGCTGGCAGTTCTGGCACTACAACACCGCCACCGACCGCATCGGCAACAGCGGCAGCGCCGAGTACGGCCGCCTGAACAACGGCGTGTTCTACGACTCGCCCAGCGTCGGCGGCTTCACGCTGCACCTGAGCGGCACGCCCGAGCGATCGACAGGCACCGGCGCGGGCGGCGGGCGCAACAAGGGCGGCTCGCTGAACTACGAAGCCGGCGGCATCGCGGCGATGCTGGCCACCGAGCGCAACAGCCACGGCGACCGGGTGCACTTCGCCGGCGCGCGCGTCAGCATCGGCGCGCTGACGCTGATGGGCGCGATCGACCGCAGCCGCTTCGAGGCGGCGCAGCGCTCGACCGCCAAGGTGGCGACGCTCGGGGCCGCCTACACCGTCGGCGCGGCCACGCTGAAAGCCGGCTGGGGCCGGCTCGACCTCGATGGTGCGCGCACCGGCTTCGCCGGCCTTGGCGCCGAGTACGCGCTGTCCAAGCGCAGCAGCCTCTACGCCAGCCTCGGGCGGCAGCGCCTGCGCGGCGGGAAGCCGTCGCATGCGCATGGCATCGGCATGGCTCATCGGTTTTGAGCACGCCGAGCCCTCATCGTCACCACAACGACGGCAACGACGGCAACGAGGGCAACGAGGGCAACCACGGCACGGCACCGCACCGCACTGCCGTGCCGGGTACATCCCGAGGCCCGTTCCGACGGCCCCGGCCTATGCTGTCCGGCCGCCTGCGCCTCCCGGCGCGTCCGGCCCGCCCCGCATGTCCCCTCTCCATCCGCCATTCACCCCTTCCTGGCCCGTGCGCAGCCTGGACGACGTGCGGCGCCTCGAGGCCGTGCCGCTGGAGCAGGCCCTGCCGGTCCGCAGCACCTACGACATCTTCCGCAATGCCGCGCATGCCTTCGGCGGCAAGACGGCGCTGTGCTTCCTGCCCGACGCCGATCCCGCCACCGAGCCGCTGCGCTGCAGTTACGCGCAGCTGCTGGCCGGCATCCATCAAACCGCCAACCTTTTGCACCGGCTGGGGGTGCGGGCAGACGATGGCGTGGCCGTGCTGATGCCGGCGGGCCTGGACTACCACCTGGCGCTGTGGGGCGGCGAGGCCGCGGCCATCGTGCAGCCGCTGAACCCGCTGCTGAGCGACGAGAAGCTGGCCGCGCTGATGCGCGCGGGCCGCGTCGCGGCGCTGTTGGCATGGGGCGGCGACGACGATGCCGGCTGCTGGTCCAAGGCGCTGCGCCTGCGTGATGCGGTGCCGACGCTGCGCACGCTGCTGCGCGTCGCGCCGCCCGGCGTGCAAGCCGATGCGCTGCCGCCCTTGCCCGCGGGCGCCATCGACTTCGCGGCGCAGCGCGCGCTCGAGCGTGACGATGGCCTGGACAGCGGCCGCGTCATCGCTGCCACCGACATCGCGGCCTATTTCCACACCGGCGGCACCACGGGCGCGCCCAAGCTGGCCCGACACAGCCACGGCGCGCAGGTGTTCACCGCCTGGGCCAGCGTACAGCTGCAGGGCGCGCGCGCCGACGACGTGACGATCAACGGCTACCCGCTGTTCCACGTGGCCGGCGTGCTGCCGGGCTCGCTCGCGGCTCTGTCGGCGGGCATGACGGTGGTCATTCCCACGCCCGCGCTGTTCCGCAACCGCGCGGTCATCGACAACTACTGGCGCCTGGTGGAACGGCACCGCGCCACCGTGCTGTCGGCGGTGCCCACCGTGCTGGCGGCACTGGCCAACGTGCCGATCGGCGATGCCGACATCTCCACGCTGCGCTTCTGCCGCACCGGCGCCGCGCCGCTGTCGCCGGAACTGGCCGCTCGCTTCGAGCGTTTGACGGGCCTGCACGTGCACGAAAGCCTGGGCATGACCGAGATGGCCGGGATCTCGACCATCACGCCGCCCGGCGTGCACGCACCGGCGGGCTGCGTGGGTTTTCGGGTGCCGTATGCGCAGCTGCGCATCGTGGCGCTGGACGCGCAAGGCGGTGCGACGGACGACGACCTGCCGCCCGGGCAGGCGGGCATGGTGCTGTTCAAGTCGCCGAATCTCTTCTCCGGCTTCGTGGAGGCGGCGGACAACGCACGGGCCTTCACCGCGGACGGCTGGCTCGCCACCGGTGACCTCGGCTGGCTGGACGATGAGGGCCGGCTGCACCTGACCGGGCGCTCGAAGGACCTGATCATCCGCAGCGGCCACAACATCGATCCCAAGGTGATCGAGGACGCGCTGGGCGCGCACCCGGCGGTGCAGCTGTGCGCGGCGGTGGGTGCGCCCGACGCTTATGCCGGCGAGCTGCCGGTGGCCTTCGCGACGCTGCGCCCGGACACCGCGGTGACCGAGGCCGAGCTGCTCGCCTTCACCGCTGCCCGCGTCGACGAGGCGCCGGCGCGGCCGAAGCGCATCCACCTGCTGGACCGGCTGCCGCAGACCAACGTCGGCAAGATCTACAAGCCCGAGCTGCGCGCGCTGGCCGCGGCCGCCGTGGTGCACGAGCTGGCCGGCGCGCTGGGCCGCGAGCACGGCGCCGATGCGGCGGCTGCCATGGACGTGCAGGTGATCGGGGACCAGCGGCTTGACGTGGCGCTGGCGGGCGGTGCCGACCCGGCCTTTGCCGCCGCGTTGCGCGCGGCGCTGCAGCGATTGCCCTTCCCGATCCGTGTGACGCAGCCCGGCGCCGGGCCCGTGCCGCCTGTTCCAGGAGACAAGCCATGATCCATCCCCTGCTGCACACCATGAACCGTCGCCGCCGGCTGGCGCTGTCCGCCTTGGCCGCGCTGGCCGCGCCTCTTGCGGTACAGCCCGTGGCCGCTCAGGCGCCGGGTTATCCGAGCAAGCCGGTGAAGATCGTCGTGCCCTTTGCGCCCGGCGGCGCCACCGATGTGCTGGCGCGGCTGCTCGGCGAGAAGATGGCCACCAGGCTGGGCCAGCCGGTGGTGGTCGAGAACAAGCCCGGTGCGGCGGGCATCCTGGGCACCGATGCCGTGGCCAAGGCCGCGCCCGACGGGCACACGCTGGTGCTGGGGCTGAGCAACTCGCTGCTGACCAACCAGTTCCTGTACGAAAAGCTGCCCTACGACGTGCAGCGCGACCTGGCGCTGGTGACGCAGGTCGCCGTGGCGCCGCTGCTGCTGGTGGTGCACCCCTCCGTGCCGGCCAGCACCGCGCCCGAGCTGCTGCAGCACATCGGCAAGAACAAGGGCAAGCTGTCGTACGGCTCCTATGGCATCGGCGCCTACCCGCACCTGGCCGGCGCCCACATGAGCGAGACCACCGGCGGCGACATGGCGCACGTGCCCTACAAGGGCGAGGCGCCGATGGTGCAGGACCTGGTCGGCGGCCAGATCCAGCTGGCCTATGCCAGTGCGCTGCAGGCGAAGCCGCTGATCGAGACCGGCAAGCTCAAGGTGCTGGGCGTGACGGGGGAGCAGCGCATCGCCGCGCTGCCCAACGTGCCGACGCTGGCCGAGCAGGGCCTGAAGGACGAGGCCTACCGGCTCACCGGCTGGCTGGCCTTCGCCGCGCCGGCCAACACGCCCAAGGCCGTGGTGCAGCGCATCGCGGACGAGGTGCGCGCCGCCTGCGAGCACCCCGACGTCAAGGCGCGCATCGTCGGCATGGGTTTCGAGATCCGCGCCGGCTCGCCGGAAGCCTTCGCGGCGGTCTACAAGCGCGAGTGGCCGGTGTGGCAGCGCATGGTGAAGCAGTCGGGCGCGAAGCTGGAGTGAGCATCGCGGCGATCGTGTTTTCCCGGCCGATCGATACGGCGTCGTGAGTGGCCGGTCCGGCTGCCCGTGCCGGACGACGAGCCTCAGGCGCCGGGCCCTGCGCTGTCCAGGCCCTTGATCACGGCAACGGCGCGGCCCGGTGCCGCACGCGCATCGGGCCGCGGGCGGGCTGGACGCTCACAGGCTCGGCGCCGGCGACAGCCGGAACACCGACACCGCGTCCACCAGCCGGGAGGCCTGCTGTTTCAGGCTGTCGGCCGCTGCCGTGCTCTGCTCCACGAGCGCGGCGTTCTGCTGCGTCACGTCGTCGAGCTGGGTGACTGCCTGGGCCACCTGCTGGATGCCCTGGCTCTGCTCCGTGGTGGCGGTGCCGATCTCGTTGATGAGCTGCGACACCCGCTGCACCTGGCGCACGATGTCGTCCATGGCCTCGCCCGCTTGGCCGACCAGGGCGTGGCCGTTCTCGACCTTCACGACGCTTTCACCGATCAGCGCCTTGATCTCGCGCGCGGCCTCGGCGCTGCGCTGCGCCAGGCTGCGCACCTCGCCGGCCACCACCGCGAAGCCGCGGCCTTGCTCGCCGGCGCGTGCCGCTTCCACGGCGGCATTGAGCGCGAGGATGTTGGTCTGGAAGGCGATGCCGTCGATGACGCTGATGATGTCGGCGATCTTCTTCGAGCTGGTGTTGATCTCCTGCATCGTCGACACGACCTGCCCCACGACCTCGCCGCCTTTCACCGCGGCAGCGCTGGCGCAGCCAGCCACCTCGGTGGCGCTGCGGACGGTCTCGGCGTTCTGCTTCACGGTGGCGCTCATCTGCTCCATCGAGGACGCCGTCTGTTCGAGGTTCGAGGCCTGCTCCTCGGTGCGCTGGGACAGGTCGGCGCTGCCGCTGGAGATCTGCGCCGAACCGGTGGCGATGGAGTCGCTGCTGGCCCGCACCTGGCCGACGATGCGCACCAGGCTGTCGTTCATCCCCGCGAGGGCGCGCAGCAAGTCGCCGGTCTCGTCGCGGGCCGAGGTGTCGATGCGCGTGCTCAGGTCACCGGCGGCAACCGTCTGCGCGAAGCGCACCGCCTGCGCGATGGGCCGGCTGATCGACCGCGTGATCAGCACCGCCGCGCCGGCGCCCATGGCCACGGCCAGCAGGGTGCAGCCGGCCATCAGCAGCCGGGCGGCCCGGTAGGACGATGCCGCCGTCGCCGCCGCCTCGGCGCTGTCGGCCTCCTGCTTGGCGGCGAGTTCGCCCAGGGCCTCGAACCACTTCTGCTGAAGCGGCTTGACCTCGGTCATCAGCAGCTTCACCGCCTCGGCGTCCTTGTCCTCCATGCCCAGCGCGACGACCTTGTCGGTCAGCGGCCGGACCTGCCCGCGCACCGCGCGGGTGCGCTCGAACAAGGCCTTCTCGGCCTCCGAGGTGTCGTGGGCGGATTGCAGCATCTCGCCCAGCCGGCGCTCAGCCTCGTCGTAGTTCGCACGGGAGCGCTCCATCGCCGCCCGCACGGCCTGCTTCGCCGCCGGCTCATCGAGCAGCAGGATCTCGCGCGTCGCGGCGACCACCTGGTTCACGGCGATGCGCATCGCGACAGCCAGGCTGGCCTGCCGGTTGTTGACGTCGACGATCTGCTGCAGGCGGTCCTGCGTCGCCGCCAGGCGCGACAGGCCGATCGTGGCCACCGCCAGCAGCAGGGCCAGCACCAATCCGAATCCCAGTCCGAGCCGGGCACCAATCTTCAAGTTCTTCATCAGGACGCTTCTCACCCTCGTGTTGGGGGACACATCCTCGCCTAGCCGACCCGCCTTCGATCGCCGAATTGACGCTAAATCGGACCGCTTTTCCCGCTGCGCGGAACGTGCGTTGCGGCTGGCGCGTCGGCGGCATTTCCGCCGGCGGCCCGTCGCCGTGGTGGACGGAACAGGGGCGAGCGCTGACCGCCTGCCTGCGCCGGAACGCTCAAGCTCCGAAGTCCACCGCCCCCGCCGCCTGCACCAGCATCGCCGGCCCGAAGCTCGTCATGTGCCGCAGCGTGTCGTTGTGATGCGCGGTGATCTGCGCCGCGCTCAGCGTCTCGGTGTCCAGCGTGGAATGGGCGTCGGCGGCCAGCACCACGTGGTAGCCCAGCGGCAGGGCTTGGCGGACGGTGGTGTCGACGCAGAACTCGCTTTGCAGGCCGCACACCACCACGCGGTTCACGCCGCGCTGCTGCAGCAGAGGGTGCAGCGGGGTGTCGTGGAAGGAATTGGGCGTGCGTTTGCGGATGCGCAGGTCGCTGGCGGCCTGGCTCAGCCGGGCGTCCAGTTGCCAGCCTTCGCTGCCATGCACCAGCGGGCCTTCGGCCTCCTCGTGCTGGACCAGCACCACCGGCTGCTGCGCTGCGCGGGCGCGCTGGCTGAGGGCGTTGATGCGCTCGATCACGTTGCCGATGTCGAAGGCGGCCCAGCGGCCGGTGCACAGGCCGTGTTGCACGTCGATGATGAGCAGGGCAGTGGTCATGCGGGGCTCCTGCGTGCGGGATGCGGCACGCTCATGCTTGTTCGGCACTGCGTCGGGCACTGCGCCGGCGCTGCCGGCCCGCAGGGCGCGGCGCCGCTCGGCCGAGATCCTGGGTGGCTGGCGTGCATCGAAGCGCCAGGCCTGCTCCCACACGCCATCCTTGGCGAATGGGCGGTGGTGGGTGGGCCTGGGAATTCGGGGGCATCGATCAGCATCGGTCGGCGTCCCGTCGGCCATGCGGATGGCACCGTTGCGGCCGGTCATGGCGGGCCGCGGCGCGGCGGCTGCGTTCAAGCTTCATCGCGGCCGCTCAGGTTCAGCATGATGACCCCCAGCAGCACCAGGCCCACGCCGGCGAGCTTGTGGATCGACAGCTGCTCGCCATAACGAAGGATGCCGATGAGGACGGTGATCGCCGTTCCGCCCGCGGCCCACACCGCGTAGGCGATGCCCATTTCAAGCTGCCGCATGGCCACGGCCATCAGCCACACCGCGGCGACGTAGCAGCCGCCGGCCAGCACCGCAGGCAGCGGCTTGGTGAAACCGGCCGAATGCTTCAGCGCGACGGTTCCGGCGACTTCGGACATGACACTTGCGGCCAGGACCAGCCAGGCCGTGAGCAAGGGGCTCATGGGATACCTCTCCACCACTGGCGCACTGGCCACTTGTACCGAGTGGCGTGCGCAGCATGAAGAGCGGTACCTGCGAAGCGCGGCAGTTTAGCGGCGTGGCGGGTCAGCCCGCCGCACGGCGCAGGACGGCGATCGGCCAATCGCGCAGGACACGCTGCAATGGCAGGCCGTCGGCTTCGGCAGCCAGGCGGTGCAGGGGCGCTGCGGCAGGGCCGGCAGGCGCCACCGGCGCGGCGAGGACGTCCTCCCATTCACCCGCCAGTTCGGGCGGCAGCTGCACCGCGGTGCCGCTCCAATCGTGCTCCAGCACGGCGTCGAGGCGGCCGTCCCCCAGGGTCCACGGCAGCCGCGGCACGATGGTGATCGAGGCCTCGCCGCCCGGCCCCACCCGCGCGAAGGCGATGGCGTGGCGCGCGTGCGGGCCGGTGACCTCCAGCGGGCGGTAGTCGCCGTGCGTGAACAGCGCTTCCGCCTCGCGGCGCCATTGCAGCAGGCGCCAGGTGGTGAAGAGCTTGTGCAGGCCGCCGGGCAGCGGCTCGCCGTGCAGGCGGCTGCGCAGCGTCGCGGGGTCGGTGGCCCAGGCCTGGGCCTGCTTCAGCCGCTCGCGCAGGCGCGCCGGATCCACCGGCCGGCGGTTGTCGGGGTCCACCAGCATGAAGCGCCAGTCCTCGCAGCCCTGGTAGATGTCCGGCACGCCCGGGGCGGTGAGCTTCAAGGCCACCAGCGCCAGGCTGTTCAGGCAGCCGAAGGGGGCGATCTCGGCGGCGAAGCGGCGGACGTCGCTCAGGAAGGGATTGGGCTCCAGCCGCGCCAGCAGCAGCTCGATGCAGCGGGTGAGGCCCTGCTCGTAGTCGTCGTTCTCGTCCAGCCAGCTGCTGTGCTGCTTGGCTTCGCGCACGGCCTTCAGCATGTAGGCGCACACGCGCTCGCGCAGCGCCGCCAGCGCCTCGTCGTCGGCCAGCTCGGTGGGCCAGATGCCGACCAGGGTCTGGTAGAGCAGCAGTTCGTCGTTGGCCGCGGGCAGGCCGGCCAGGCCGCCGATGCGCCACTGGGTCTGCGCCAGCTCGCGCCAGCGTGCCAGCGTCTCGGCCCAGCGCTGCGGCATCTCGGACAGCAGGTCGAGCCGGGTGCGCACGTCTTCGCTGCGCTTGCTGTCGTGCGTGGAGCTGCCGAGCAAAGTGTGCGGCGTGTCGCGCTGGCGCTGCAGGTTGGCGGCATGGAAGTCGGCCACGCCCAGGCCGAAGCGGCGCGGGTCGCCGCCGACGTCGTTGAGCGACACCAGGCGGTGGTGGCGGTAGAAGGCGGTGTCCTCCATCGACTTGGCCATCACCGGCGCGGTGAACTGCTGCAGGCGCTGCACGAAGGCGAGCTTGCGCTCGCGCAGCGCTTGATCGGGCTCGGCGGCCTCGTCGGGTGCCTGCAGCATCAGCTGCCGCACGAAGTCGACGTGGCCGGCCAGGGACGGGCGCACGCGGTTGCGCGCCGCGGCGGCGGCCTTCTCGATGCGGGCGCGGTCCTGCGGGCCGACGCCGCGCGGGCTGACGTAGCTTCGATAAATGTCGAATGACGCGGCCAGCGCGACGATCGCGGCGGACAGGCCGGCGCGGGTGAGATCGCGGGTGTGGCGGTTGCCCAGCGCGATGTCGTGCGCGCGCTCGGTGAGCAGCCGCAGGTCGGCGGCCAGCGACTGGTTCATCACCGCGCGCTTGGCGGCGTCCAGCTCGGCATCGAAGTTCAGCGGCGCGCCGGTGAATGACTCGACCGCCGCGTCCATCGCGCCGGCCTGGTCGCCATCGACGAAGACACCGTTGGCCTGGTTCGCGAAGCGGTAGCCGGTCTCGCCGTGCAGCGGCCAGTCGCGGGGCCAGGGTTCGTCCTCGCCGAAGATCTTCTCGGCCACGATGTAGGTGGCGGCGCCGGTCCGGCCCGCGGCGGCGTGCAGCTCGGCGCAGCGCCGGGCCAGGCGCTGGAAGTAGGCCTCGGGGTCGGCCATGCCGTCGGGGTGGTCGATCCGCAGGCCTTGCACGCGGCCGTCGGCCACCCAGGCCAGCACGCGTTCGTGCGCGGCGTCGAAGACGGCGTCGTCCTCCATGCGCAGGCCGGCCAGGCCGTTGATGTCGAAGAAGCGGCGGTAGTTCAGCTCGTCGCCGGCGGTGCGCCAGTGGGCCAGGCGGTAGGCCTGGCGCTGCAGCAGCGCGTCCAGCCGGTCCCAGCTGGACGGGTCGCCGGCGCGGCCGTGCACTTGCTCGGCGCAGGCCTGCAGCCAGGCCGGTGCCCAGGCTTGCTGCCGGTGCAGGCGCGCCAGCTCGGCCTGCAGCGCGGCGCTGTCGCGCTGGCGGCCGGCGCGGCGCGCGGGGTCAATTTCGTCGCGTGCGGGCAGCAGTGCGAAACCCTGGGCCAGCGCGTCGATTTGCGTGCGGGCGCCCTCGCCGGCGTGCGGCGGCAGCGGCCGCGCGCGCAGCAGCTCGCCCTGGTCGCGCGGGTCGAGTGGAAAGCGGTGGCTGAAGTAGTGCAGTTCGAAGCGGCCGAGCGTGGGTTCGAAGTGGGCGGTGATTTCGCCCGCTTCCAGCACGGCGCCGTAGCCCTGGCCCAGCACCGGCAGCAGCAGCTTGCCGTGCAGCTCGCGCTGCGGCGGCGCCCATTCGATGTCGAAGGCGGCGGCGTGCGCCGATGCGGGCCCGTGCGCCAGCACGTCGAGCCACCAGGGGTTGTCGGCCTCCAGCACGCCCATGTGGTTGGGCACGATGTCCAGCAGCAGCCCCAGGTTCAGCGCCCGCAGCCGGGTGCAGAAGGCGTCAAAGGCGCGCTCGCCGCCGATCTCGGGATTGAGCCGGGACGGGTCGACGACGTCGTAGCCGTGCGTGCTGCCGGGCCGGGCTTTCAGCAGCGGCGACGAATAGACGTGGCTGATGCCCAGCTCGGCCAGGTGCGGCAGCAGCGGCTCGGCGGCCGCGAAGTCGAAGCCGCCGTGCAGCTGCAGGCGGTAGGTGGCGCGCGGGATGGCGCTGGGGTTGGAAGCGCTCACTCGGGCTGCTCCAGCCAGTGCCAGCGGCCGGACCAGGGGCCCAGGTGGGCGCCGCCGGCCTCGCCGACCGCATGCAGCAGGCCGGCGTGCGCCGGTGGCTCGGCCGCCGGCAGGCGGTGCGCCGACAGGTTGGCTTGCATGCGCAGCGTGCGGCGGGGGGTCTCGCCTTCGGGCTCGAAGTGCCAGTGCAGCTGGAGCACCGGGCCGTGGTGCTGCGCCACGTGGCCGGCAGCGGCGAGTCGGTGCAGCAGCGGCCGCAGCGCAGCGGTGCGCAGGCGGAGCAGCTCGGCCACGCTGGCGCAGGCCGGCGCGGCCGGGAGCCGGCAATGTTCCACCGTCTCCGCGCTGCACGGGTCGGGCAGGCGGCCGCTGGCGGCCGCTTCTGCATAACGCGGAAAGTGCGCGAACTCCTGCTGCCGGCCGCGGCGCACCGCATCGCGCAACTCGCCCTCCCAGTCGGCGAAGTACAGGAAGGGCTGGGTCGCGCCCTGCTCCTCGCCCATGAAGAGCAGCGGGATGGTCGGCGACAGCAGCACGATGGCCTGGGCCAGTTGCAGTGCGGCCGGCTCGGCCAGCGTGGCCAGGCGTTCGCCGAAGGCGCGGTTGCCGATCTGGTCGTGGTTCTGCAGGAAGTTGACGATGGCGGTCAGTGGCGCGTCACCCTCGGCAGCGCGGCGCGGCGGCGCGCCTTCCGCGTTGTGGGGGCCGCCCTCACGCGCGAAGCCGCGCGCCAGGCTGCGGCCGAGTTGCGCCACCGGGTCCTCGTATTCCGCGTAGTAGCCGTCGCGCTCGCCGGTCAGCAGCACGTGCAGGGTGTGGTGCACGTCGCCGTTCCACTGTCCGTCGTAGCGGCCGGGCCGGGGCGTGGCGGCAAGCCAGCGGCGGTCGTTGCTGTCGTTCTCCAGCACCAGGTGCACGTGGCGGTCGGTGATGGCCTCGCGCACGCGCTGCGACAGCTCTTCGAGAAGATGCGGGCGGCTGTCGTCCCGGATGGCGTGCACCGCGTCGAGCCGCAGGCCGTCGAAGCGGTACTCCTGCAGCCAGTACAGGGCGTTGTGGATCGCGAAGTCGCGCACCGTGCGCGCCTGTTCGCCGTCGTAATTGATCGCGGGGCCCCAGGCGGTGCGGTGCCGGCCGCTGAAGAAGGCGGGCGCGTAGGCGTGAAGGTAGTTGCCGTCGGGGCCGAAGTGGTTGTAGACCACGTCGCCGAAGACCATCAGGCCCAGCCGATGGGCCGCCTGGACGAAGCGCTTCAGCGCACCGGGATCTCCATAACCGTGGAAAGGCGCGTACGGCAGCACCCCGTCGTAGCCCCAGCCGAAGCGGCCGGGCCAGTCGCCCAGCGGCATCAGCTGCACCGCGGTGATGCCCAGCGCGGCCAGGCGTTCCAGCTGCGCCGCCGCGGCGTCGAAGCTGCCTTGCGGCGTGAAGGTGCCCAGGTGCAGCTGGTAGATCACCGCGTCCAGCCAGGGGCGGCCGTGCCAACCCTCGTCCCACTCGAAGGTGCCAGGGTCGATCAGCACCGACGGGCCGTGCGGGCCCGCGGGATTCCAGCGCGACGCGGGGTCGGGCACCACCTGTTGCCCGTCGATGCGCCACTGGTAGCGCAGGCCACCCGACACGTTGTCGCGCCGCACCTGCACCCAGCCGTCGCCGGCCTCGGTGGCCGGCATCGCCAGCGGCTCGCCGTGGTCCACGTGCAGCAGCAGTTCCACGCCGCGCGCGGCCGGCGCCCACAGTCGCCAGGTGGCGCGGCCCTGGGGGTCCAGCGTGGCGCCGAAGGGCATCTCATGGCGGCAGCGCATCAGTCGTTCTCCCTTGCATCCTGGGTCAGCAGCACGATCGAGCGGCCGCTGGCGGTATAGCCCTCGCCCACCGGCGCATCGCCGCGTGCGGGCAGGCCGGTGGCGGTGCACGTGTCGATGCGCGCTCGCCAGGCGGCGCCTTCGGCGGCCGGCAGCTGGAAGTACGCCGGCTCCTCGCCGCCGTTGATCAGCAGCAGCACCGGCATGGCGCTGTCGGTGGCGTCGCCGTCGGCTTCGTCGTCCACGGCGGCCCAGCGGCTCAGATGAGCGGCCACGGCGGTCAGGCCGGGGTCGTGCCAGCGCTCGGGCGGCATTTCGCTGCCGTCGGGCAGGCGCCAGGTGATGTCCTTCTCGCCATCCGGACCCGGCTGGCCGGTGAAGAAGCGCGGGCGGCGCAGGCTCGGCAGTTCGCGGCGCAGGGCCAGCAGGCGCTCGACGAAGGCCAGCGTGCCTTGGCCCTCGGGCGTGAGGTGCCAGTCGAACCAGCTGATCTGATTGTCCTGGCAGTAGCCGTTGTTGTTGCCCTGCTGCGTGCGGCCAAGTTCGTCGCCGCCCAGCAGCAGCGGCGTGCCCTGCGACAGCAGCAGCGTGGCCATCAGGTTGCGCCGCATGCGGGCGCGCTGGGCCTGCACCAGCTCGTCGTCGGTCGGGCCTTCGAAGCCGCCGTTCCAGCCGCGGTTGTGGTTCTCGCCGTCGCGGTTGTCCTCGCCGTTGGCTTCGTTGTGCTTGTGGTTGTAGGCGGTCAGGTCGGCCAGCGTGAAGCCGTCGTGCACGGTGACGAGGTTGATGCTGTCGGTGGGCAGGCGGCCACCCGGCTCGTAGATGTCGGCCGAGCCGCACAGGCGCTGCGCCAGCTGCGTCAGGTGGCCTTCGCGCTGGCACCAGAAGCTGCGCACGGTGTCGCGGTAGGCGCCGTTCCACTCGGCCCAGCCGTGCGGGTAGCCGCCCACGCGGTAGCCGCCCGGCCCCAGGTCCCAGGGCTCGGCGATCAGCTTGACCGTGGACAGCAGCGGGTCCTGCGCGATGGCCGCGAAGAAGGCCGAGTGCGGGTCGAACTCCACCGCGCCGCGGCCCAGCGCGGAGGCCAGGTCGAAGCGAAAGCCGTCCACGCCCATCTCCGAGACCCAGTAGCGCAGGCTGTCCATGATCAGCCGCAGCACCACCGGGCTGGTGGTGTTCAGCGTGTTGCCGCAGCCGGTGTAGTCGACGTTGTAGCGCCGGTCTTGCGGGCTCAGGCGGTAGTAGCTGGCGTGGTCGATGCCTTTGAACGACAGGGTCGGGCCGAGGTGGTTGCCCTCGGCCGTGTGGTTGTAGACCACGTCGAGGATGACCTCGATGCCGGCCTCGTGCAGCGCCTTCACCATCTGCTTGAACTCGCGCACCGCGCCGCCGGGCGAGCGGTCGGCGGCATAACGTGACTCGGGCGCGAAGAAGCCGATGCTGTTGTAGCCCCAGTAGTTGACGAGCCCCAGCTCGGCCAGGCGCTGGTCGTCGACGAAGGCGTGCACCGGCAGCAGCTCGACCGCGGTGATGCCCAGGCGCTTGAGGTGCGCGATGGCCGGCGCGGATGCGAAGCCGGCGTAGCTGCCGCGCAGCGGCTCCGGCACCTCCGGATGGGCCTGCGTGAAGCCCTTGACGTGCGCTTCGTAGATCACCGTCTTCGACCACGGCGTGCGTGGCCGCGCCGCGCCCTGCCAGTCGAAGGCGTTATCGACGACGACGCACTTCGGCGCCGCGGCGGCGCTGTCCTCCAGGCTGCAGCTGAAGTCCTCGGCCTCTTCGCCGGGCAGGTAGCCGTACAGCGCGCTCCCCCACTGCGGCCGGCCGGCGATGGCGCGGGCGTACGGATCCAGCAGCAGCTTGTGCGGGTTGCAGCGGCGGCCGGCGCCGGGGTCGTACGCGCCTTTCACGCGGTAGGCGTACAGCGCGCCCGGCGCCAGGTCGGGCACGTAGCCGTACCAGACATGGTGCTGGCGATGGGTGAGCGGCAGCTGGCGCTCCTGGCCACCGTCGGCATCGAAGAGGCACAACCGCACCTCGTCGGCCGCGGCCGAGTGCAGCGCGAAGTTGACGCCCTTGCCGTCCCAGGTGGCGCCGAGCGGATAGGGTCTGCCGGTGCGGACGCGGGTTTTGGCCATCCTCAGCCGTGCACCGGCATGCGGGCCGGGGCGTGGTGGGATGGCGCATCGATCGGCACCGCGGCGAAGTGCCCGCGTGGCACGACGACGATGCCGCCCGCGCTGCGTGGAAAACGCGCCGCGTCGCGCTCGGCGTCGAAGCCGATGCACTCGCCGGGCGGGATCACGTTGTCGCGGTCGACGATGGCGTTGCGCAGCCGCGCGCCCTCGCCCACCACCACGCCGTCCAGCAGCAGCGTGCGCTCCAGCACCGCGCCCGGGCCGACGTGCGAGGCACGGCCGGCCACCGCCTGCTGCAGCAGCGCGCGGTCGACGACGCAGCCACTGCCCAGCCGTGCATGCGACAGCCGGCTGCCCGCCGCGCGCGCCGGCGGCTGGGCGCCCTGGGCCGGCATCAGCGGCCACAGCGGGTTGTCCAGCCGAAAGCGCGGCGAGGGTCCCAGCGTGTCGAGATGGGCTTCGAAGTACGCGTCCAGGGTGCCGACGTCTCGCCAGTAGCCCACTTCCTCGTCATCGGCCAGGCCGGGCGCGCGATGGGCATGGAAGTCGTAGGCCATCACGCGGTGCGTGGCCAGCAGGCGCGGCAGCACGTGCTGGCCGAAATCGAATTCGCCGGCGGCGATGCACTGCGCCAGCGCCTGCCGCAGCACGCCGGCGCGGAAGCAGTAATTGCCCATCGATGCCAGCGCCTGGCCTTGGCGGCCGGGCATGGGCCGCGGGTGGCGCGGCTTTTCATGGAAGGCGATGGCGCGCGCCTGCTCGTCGACCTCCACGATGCCGAAGGACGAGGCGGCGTCCAGTGGCACCGGCAGCGTGGCGACGGTGACGTCCGCACGCGTGTCGCGGTGGAACGCGATCATCGGCCGCACGTCCATGCGGTAGACGTGGTCGGCGCCGAAGACGAGCACCGGCTCGTCTTCCCGCGCGTCGAGCCGGAAGAGGTTCTGATGCACCGCGTCGGCGGTGCCGCGGTAGCCGCAGGCGCCGCTGCCGGGGCGGGGCGGCGCGATCTCGACGCGGAAGCGCCGTTGCGCCGGCCCGTGCTGCCACCAGGTGCGGCGCACGTGCTGGATCAGCGAGCCGGGCTCGTACTGCACCAGCAGGTCGGCCTGGCCGATGCCGGAGTTGTGCAGGTTGGCCAGCACGAAATCGACCACCCGGTGGTCGGCGCCGAAGGGCAGCGCAGGCTTGCATTGGTCGGCCGTCAGCGGCCGCAGGCGCGCGCCGACCCCGCCCGCCATCACGAACGCATGGACTGCAGATGTGTCTCCAGACATTGAAACCGCTCCCTGCCAGCGGCCGACGCGCGCCACCGCAAACCGCGGTGGCCGGGCGTGGGCTGGAATCCACCGAACGGCAAGCGGCGTGCCCGTGCTGCCACGCAAGTTTTGCCAGCCGTGCGCGGCGGCGGTGGCTCGGGGGCCGCGCGGGCGTGGCAGGCTGCGATGGCAGCAGCTCAGAGGCCGCTGGGATAGGTCTCGGGCGGCTCGTCGCCGGCCGGCCCGCCGCTGCTGCGCGCCGGCGGCGGCAGTGGATCGATCGCCCGGGTCTCGTCGAGGTGGATCAGCGCGTCGAACTGCTGCGCGACGCGGCTGTGGAAGTAATGGCTCCAGCGCTCGGTCTCGGGCCGGTAGATCACGCCGATCGCACGTTCCAGCCGCGGTTCGCGCAGCGCCTGCGCCAGCACCGCGTCGCCGCGCAGCGGCAGCAGGAAGCGGTCCGGGCCGGCGGCGTGCAGCAGGCCTTCGATGCTGTCGTCGCGCGAGGGGTTGACGCGCTTGCGCTCGGCCGGGCCATCCCATTCGGTCGCCGCCATCACCGTGCCGGCGTGGGTGCTGAAGCCGACCAGCACCGCGCGTTCGCCATGCGCCTCGCGCAGGCGCTGGCCCAGGTTGATCTCGCCGCGTTCGGCCATCTCGGTGGCCCGGGCGTCGCCCAGGTGCGAGTTGTGGGCCCAGACGATGATCTTCGGCTCGCGCGGGCTGCCGTTCGATGGTCGCGAGAGGTGGCGGCGCAGCGCGGCGACGGTGTCGGCCATGTGGTCGTCGCGCAGGTTCCAGGTGGAGACCTGGCGCCAGTACATCTGCCGGTAATAGGCCTCGGCGTTCTTGACCAGGCGTGCGTTCTGCTCGGCGTCGAAGGCGGCTTCCGCGTCGTCGGCCGCGGTTGGGGTCGCGGCCGCGGCGCCGCCGGCGCGCGCGCGCCCCGCCAGCTCGACCAGCATCGCCACCACCTCGTCCTCGCAATCGTCGGCGCGGCCCAGCCCTGCCATCAGGCCGTAGACCTGGCTGTCGGGGCCGAAGGCATCGAAGCAGGCGTAGCGCTCACGCGCGCGTCGGGCGGCGGCGGGGTCGGTGCGCGCCAGGTGCGCCAGCACCGCGGCGATGGAGCCGTGCAGGCTGTACAGGTCCAGGCCATAGAAGCCGCAGCGCTCGGCCGTGGGCAGGCGCGCGTTATGGCCGCGCAGCCAGTCGACGAAGGCGGCGACGACGGTGTTGCGCCACATCCAGGTCGGAAAGCGCTGGAAGCCGGCCAGCGCGGCGTCGGCATCCGCATCGGCGCCTTGCCCGCGCACGAAGCGGTTGACGCGGTAGGCGTCGGGCCAGTCGCCTTCGATCGCCACCGCGGTGAACTGCTTCTCGACGATCAGGCGCCGGCTGATGCGGGCGCGCTCGCGGTAGAACTCGTGCGTGCCGTGCGAGGCCTCGCCCAGCAGCACCAGCGGCGCGTCGCCGATCAGGTCAAGCAACTCGTCATGGTCGTGCTCGGTGCCGGGCAGCGGGCGCGCGGCGGCGCGGATGGCGGCGAGCGCGCGGTCGGCCTGGCGGGTGCGCATCATCGCGGGCGCTCCTGGGCCGGCCGCAGCACCGGCTTGCGGGCGGCGGCTTCGGGCAGGGAACGGCGCCCGGCCTGGGTCAGCAGCTGCCGGACCTCGTCGTCGCTGACCTGGTCGAAGTCCTCGTACCAGCGGCCGACGGCCAGGAAGGGCTCGGGCGTGGCGATGGCGACCACCTGGTCGGCCTCGCCGCGCAGGCTGTCCACCGTGTCGGCCGAGGCCACCGGCACCGCCACCACCAGGCGCGACGGCGAGCGGGTGCGCAGCGCGCGCACCGCGGCGCGCATGGTGGCGCCGGTGGCCAGGCCATCGTCCACCACGATCACCGTGCGTCCGGCGATGGTGGGTGGCGGCCGGGCGCCGCGGTACAGCTCCTCGCGCCGCGCCAGCTCGGTGGTTTCGGCGCGCGCGACGGCGTCGATCGACGCGGGGCTGATGTCCAGCAGGCGGACGACGTCGTCATTCAGCACCCGCAGGCCGCCGCTGGCGATCGCGCCCATCGCGAACTCCGGCTGCCCCGGCACCCCGAGCTTGCGCACGATCAGCACGTCCAGCGGCAGCTGCAGCGCCTCGGCGACGTGGTGTGCCACCGGCAGGCCGCCGCGCGGCAGGGCCAGCACCAGCCCATCGGTGGCGGTCGGCAGCGGGTCCAGCACTTCAGCCAGGCGCGCCGCCAGCGCACGGCCGGCCTCGTCGCGGTCACGGAATGGGAGCGAGAGGGTGGCGGGCATCGAGGGCCTCCGGTGTGGAGGGGAGCGGCAAGCGCCGTGCCGCCGCGGCGCTCGGCACAGGAATGGGTGAATCGCGTGCTTTTTTGCCGTTTGTGCCACTGATCGCAGATTTCTAATCGCCGATCCGTGCCGGCTTGCGCCGAAGGCCGGCCTTCGTCCTTCAGACCTTATTCACTGGAAATCCATGGCCCTCATCACCGTGTCGTTCGCCAGCGGCTTCGTCGGCGTCAACACCGGCACCAACTCATCCTCGCCCGTCTATTCGTACGGCGAACTGGGATGGACCAACGTGCAGTTCACGCAGAACTCTCCGTCCAACGTCTTCGTCGCGCAGGGCAACGACATCATCGGCACCGTGCTCGTCACCGACGTGGATGGCACCGAGCATGCGATTCCAGGCTTCGTGAAGTGGCGCACGCCCAGCGGCTCCAGCCCCTCCACCATGGTGTTCCAGCCTTCCGCCGGCGCCACGCTGGACACCGACGCCAACGGCACCTATACCAGCGCCACCTACGCGATCGCCACGACGAGCTACCTGGGCCTGACCTTCAACGGCCAGTCGCTGTCCTTCAGCGAAGGCGGCACGGTCAGCGGCAACGCCGCCACCTCGGGCCTGCTGGACGTGCTGAACGACTACCTGGCCGCGCAGCCGCAGCTGTCGGTCAACGACGTCGCGGCCGGCGAAGGCGCGGGCACGGTGAGCTTCACCGTCACGCTGTCCGCCGCTTCGGCCGACACCGTGACGGTGCAGTACGAAACGCACGACGGCAGCGCCGCCGCCGGCAGCGATTACACGGCCCTGGGCACCGGCACGCTGACCTTCATGCCAGGCGAGACCACCAAGACCGTGGTGGTCACGCTCACCGACGATGCCACCGGCGAGTCGGCCGAGAACTTCACCGTGCTGCTGCACGACCCGAGCTTTTCGGCCATCGCGGACGACAGCGGCACCGCGACGATCAACGACGACGACGCCGCGCCGGGCTACACCCTGGGCGCGGTCAGCGGCCACACCACCGAGGCCGGCCAGACCGCCACCTTCACCGTGGCGCTGGCCACCGCGCCAAGCCAGGACGTGACGGTGACGGTGAGCAGCAGCGACACCACCGAAGGCACGGTCGGTCCAGCGACGCTGACCTTCACGGCCGCGAACTGGGCCACGCCGCAGACGGTGACCGTGACGGGCGTGGACGATGCGCTGGTCGACGGCAACGTCGCCTTCCAGGCCAACCTGAGCGCGGCTTCGGCCGATGGCCAGTACCAGGGCCTGGCCGGCAACGTCGCCGTCACGAACGACGACGACGACACCGCCGCGCTGGTGGTGGGCGCCATCAGCCGCCACACCACCGAAGCGGGGCAGACCGCCACCTTCACCGTCGCCTTGTCGTCGCAGCCCACGCACGACGTGACGGTGAGCGCCGGCAGCGGCGACGCCACCGAAGGCAGCGCGGCGCCGGCCACGCTGACCTTCACCTCGGCCAACTGGGCCACGCCGCAGACAGTGACCGTGACCGGCGTCGACGACGCGCTGGACGACGGCGACCTGGCCTACCAGGTCAACCTGGGCAGCGCATCCACCGACAACGCCTACCAGGGCCTGACGGCCCAGGTGAGCGTCATCAACGACGATGACGACACCGCCGCGCTGGTGGTGGGCACGGTCGGCGGCCACACCACGGAAGGCGGGCAGGCCACCAGCTTCGGCGTCAGGCTGGCGACGCAGCCGGCGCAGGACGTGACGGTGACCGTGGCCAGCGGCGACACCACCGAAGGCACGGTCGGTCCCACCACGCTGACCTTCACCCCTGCGAACTGGAACACGCCGCAGGCGGTGACCGTGACCGGCGTGGACGACGGCCTCGACGACGGCAACGTCAACTACCAGGTCAACCTGGCTTCCGCCTCGACCGATCCGGCCTACCAGGGCCTGGGCGGCCAGGCCGCCGTCACCAACGACGACGACGACGAGGTCGCCCTGGTGCTGGGCGCCTTGAGCGGCGCCACCAGCGAAGCGGGCCAGAGCGCCAGCTTCAGCGTGCGCCTGGGCTCGCAGCCCGCGCAGCCGGTGACGGTGGCCGTCGCCAGCAGCGACACCGGCGAGGGCACGGTGGGCAGCAGCACCCTCACCTTCACCTCCGCCAACTGGGCCACACCGCAGACGGTGACCGTGACCGGCGTGAACGACTTCCTGGACGATGATGTCCAGGGTTATCAGGTCACGCTGGCGACCAGCTCGGCCGATGGCGCCTACCAGGGCCTGGCCGGCCAGGTCAGCGTGCAGAACAGCGACGATGACGCGGCCGGCCTGGTGCTGGGCGCGGTCTCGCAGCAGCACACCAGCGAGAACGGCGGCGCGCTGGCCTTCACCGTGCGCCTGGCCAGCGAGCCGACGGCCGCGGTGGGCATCGCGGTGGCCAGCGGCGACACCGGCGAAGCGACCGCCGCGCCGGCCAGCCTGAACTTCAGTGCCGGGAACTGGAACGTGCCGCAGGTGGTGCTGGTCACCGGCGTGGACGACGTGGTCGTCGACGGCCCGGTGCCCTACGACGTCAGCCTGCTGGCCAGCTCGGCCGACGCCGGCTACGCCGGGCGTGCCGCCAGCGTGTCACTGGTCAACGACGACAACGACGTCGCTGGCCTGCTGATCGGCAGCCAGGGCGTGCTGCGCACCTTCGAGAGCGGCGGCGGCGCCCGCTTCAGCGTGTCGCTGGCGAACCAGCCCCGGGCCGAGGTGCACGTCAGCATGACCAGCTCCAACGCCGGCGAAGGCGTGGCGCAGCCCGCCACGCTGGTGTTCACGCCGGCCAACTGGAACACGCCGCAGTGGGTCAGCGTGGCCGGCAGCGACGACGACCGGGTCGACGGCGACGTGGCCTACGCGGTGAAGCTGCAGTCGCAGTCGGCCGACGCCCACTACGACGGCCTGCGCGCCGAGCAGCAGGTGGTCAACCAGGACAACGACCGCGCCGCGCTGGTGCTGAGCCGCGACCGCGTGCAGACCAGCGAGGCCGGCACGGCAGACAGCTTCACCGTGCGCCTGGCCAGCCAGCCGCAGGCGCCGGTGACGGTGATGCTGGACGACGGCCCGGCCACCGAAGGCCGCGCCGACCGCCGCACCCTCACCTTCACCCCGGAGGACTGGAACCGCCCGCAACCGGTGGCCGTGACCGGCGTGGACGATGCGCGGGCCGATGGCGACGCGGCCTACACCCTGAAGCTGGGGACGCAATCGGCGGATGCCACGTACCAGGGCCTGAGCGCGCAGCTGGCCGGCACCAACCTGGACGACGACCGCGGCGGCCTCGTCTTCAGCCCCATCAGCCGCCACACCGGTGAAGACGGCACCGACGCCCGCTTCAGCGTGCACCTGGCGAGCCAGCCGCAGGCGCCGGTGACCGTGGCCGTCACCGGCCTCGACGCGACCGAAGGCAGCGTGGCGCCGCTGAGCGTGGTCTTCACGCCCGACAACTGGCAGCAGCCGCAGCGGCTCACGGTGACCGGCGTGGACGACGCGCTTGCCGATGGCGCGGTAGTGCACGACGTGCTGCTGGCCGCCAGTTCAGCCGACCCCACCTACGAAGGCCAGCGCGGCGCCGTGGCGGTGACCAACGACGACAACGACCGCGCCGCGGTGCTGGTCAGCAGCTCGGCCTTGCGCACCGGCGAGGACGGCGGCAGCGCCGCCTTCAGCGTGCGCCTGGCCACTGCGCCGGCGGCGCCGGTGACCGTGACGATCAGCGACAGCCGTGCCGGCGAGGGCCGGCTGTCCACGACCACGCTGAGCTTCACGCCCACGAACTGGGCGACGCCCCAAACGGTTGAAGTGAGCGGCCTCGACGACGACGTGGTCGACGGCGACGTCGTGCACGACCTGCTGCTCGCGGCCACGTCCGCCGATGCCGGCTACCAGGGCGAGCGTGCGGCGGTGGCAGTAACGAATGCCGACGACGACCATGCCGGCCTGGTGCTGCTGGCGCCCGATGCGCCGCTGCGCACCGGCGAATCCGGCACCGCCGCCACGGCCGTGCTGCGCCTGGCCAGCCGCCCTGCCGCGCCGGTGACGGTGGCCGTCGCCAGCAGCGACGCTGGCGAAGGCCGGCCCGAGGCCACCACGCTGCGCTTCACGCCCGAGGACTGGGCCACGCCGCAGGCCATCATGCTGCGCGGGGTGGACGACGAGCTGGTCGACGGCGAGCAGGCCTATGCCCTCACGCTGCTCGCCGCCTCCGCCGACCCGGCCTACCAGGGCGCCACGGCCCGGCTGTCGGCGGTGAACGAGGACGACGACCGCATCGCCGACAACGAACGCCCGCCCTTCGAACTGCCCACCGACGGTGGCGCCGCCCCGGGCGACACCGCCCGCGTGCTGGACCCGGCGGGCCGCGTCATCGGCACGCACCCCATCACCCCCGAGGACCTCGCCACCGGCCGCACCGTGGTGCTGCCGGGTGTGCTGGACGACGGCCCCTACGTGCTGCGCACGCAGATCGTCGCGCCGGACGGCACGCTGAAACTGGACACGCCGGTGACGCTGACCGTCGTCACCGACCTGGACGGCGTGCAGCCCTCGGTGGAGCTGCGCGCCCGCGGCGGCGACGGCAATGCCGACGGCGTGCCGGACTGGCAGCAGCCCAATGTGACGCAGCTGCCGCTGGCCTCGCCGGAAGCCTTCCAGGCCGGCACGGCGGCGCCCGAAGGCACGTTCGGCGTCGTGATGCTCGGCACGCCCGGCGGCGCGCCCGCCGGCGCCGTGGTGCTGGAGGCCGGTGCGCAGCTCAGCGGCCTGCTGGTGCAGGCCGCCGCCGGCGAGCTGCCGGCCACGCTGCGTGCCATGAGCGGCGCGCTGACGGCCACGGCGAGCGGCCGCGCCGATGCGGCGCTGGCCGATGCCGATGCCGCGCTGCCGGGGCGCCAGGCGCGCTTCGTGATCGACCTGCCGGGCGGCGTGGACGCCGATGCCGTGATGCTGCGCGATGCCGGCGGCACCTGGATCGACGTGCGCACCGGCGACAAGCCGGGCGCCGGTGCCGCGCTGGTCGACAAGGACGGTGACGGCCGGCCGGAGCGCCTGGTCCTGACCGTGACCGATGGCGGTGCCTTCGACGCCGCGGGCAGCGGCGACGGCCGCGTCGGCATCACCGTGGCGCTGGGCTGGCAGTCCGAGACGGCGCCCCCGCCCCCGCCTCCACCGCTGCCCTCGGCCCAGCCGGTCTTCGGCGTGCTGCTGCCCGGCGGTGATCGCGCGCTGACGCCCGATCCGCAGCAGGCCGCGCGCCTGGCCGCGCTGCCCGGTGCACGCTTCGAGGGGGCGGTGTTCGACCAGCAGGACGGCGGCATCACGATGAGCGGCTGGCTGCAACCCTTCACCGGCGACCTGCACTACGGCCCGGATGCCGCGGCCATGCCTTACGAATGTTATGAGGCCACGCCGGCCTACGGCGGTTTCCGGGCCGGTGCACCCGGCAGCGGGGGCGAGAGCTTCCACCTCTACCTGGACGCCGCGGGCCGCACGCAACTCGCCACGGCCGCGATGGCGGCGAGCTGGGGGCTGGCGGCGCAGGGCTACCGCGACCTCGGTCCGCGCTTCGAAGCCGGGCGCAGCATCGCCTTCGGCTTCGATGCCGAAGGCTACCTGGTGGCCAACGGCGCCCGCGCCGACGTGCAGGCGCTGGTGCAGTCGCTCGCCGGCCGTTTCGCCAGCAGCGCCAGCGAGGGTTTCGTCGACGCGGTCGAGCAGCACTACCTTGCGCAGGTGGCCCTGGTCGGCATCGGCGCGATTGACCATGGCGGCGACGCCGGCGTGGCCGAGCTGAACGCCGCCTTCGGCACACACTTCGGCGCATGACAGCCGCCGCCCCCATGGACACTGCCGCTCACTTCACGATGAATCCTTCCCGTCCGGCGCGCCGCGCCCTTCTTTCCGCGCTGGCCGGGGCCGCCGCGCTGTGCGGCCCGGCGGCGCACGCGCAAGCCGACGCGCAGCCCGCCTGGTACGCCGGCGTGCAGCTCGGCGCCAGCCATCTCTCCGGCTGGCCGGCGCGGGTGGACTTCGGCAGCGTCACGGTGGACGGCCGCCTGGCGCTCGGCGAAGGCCGGCATGCCAGCCTGCTGCTGGGCCGACGCCAGGGCGCGTGGCGATTCGAACTCGAGGCGCAGCGCGGCACGCTGCCCATCGAGCAAGTCCAGCTCGGTGCCGTGACCCAAGCGGTGGCCGCTGACGGGCGGTACCGGGCCTTCACCGCCAACGTGTTGCGCGTCATTCCGCTGGCCCAGCGCTGGAATGCGCTGGCCGGCCTGGGGGTGGGCATGGCGGAGGTGTCGCTGCCCGCGATCGGCCTGGCCAACGGCTGCCGCTGCTTCGCCGCCGCCTCCGACCGCGCGGCCACGGTGCAGGCCCGCCTGGGCCTGGAGTGGGAAGCGGCCGGCGGCTGGCGCGTGCAACTGGCGGGAAGCTGGCTGCGCCTGCCGGGTCCGTCCGCGGCCTCAGGCAACATCGCCACCCGTTACGAGCGCCGCGACGCCCTCACGGCCGGCCTCGGGCTGCTGGTTCACTTCTGACCGGCCGAGTCGCCCGGCAATGCGTCCGGGGCCGCCTGACTCGGGAATGACGCGTCATCGCTGACGCGGCGGATCCCTTCGGGTGCGCGGCCCGGCGCTTGCGGTGCTGGCTTCGGATCCGTGGAAGCCGCGTGCCCATGCCTGCAGCCGCAGCAGCCAGGTCGACGGTTCCTCGCCGGTCAGGCGCGGACGGTTGACGGAGCGCCGCAAGGGGTTGTCGCGGGCCTCGTCACCGCGGGCCGCCGCCTTGGCGCCCTGGCGGTGCAGCTCGGCCCGTTCGGCCGCATTCACGGCCCCGAAGCCTTGGGGGTGGGCGGGCGGCCTCGCCTGGTCCGGCGGCATGCCTGGATTGGGTGGGGATGCATCCATGGAAACTCCTTGCGCAAGGTGCTGCGCAGCACGCGCTGGCGCAGTGCAGGGAGGCCAAGAGGATGCAGAGAAGGCAGTCGACCGGTACCGTCGCGGGACGCGACGCGGCAAAGAACCGCAATGAAGGTCTTGAGCAACCTACCGGCGCATGGTACGCGGGCCGGCCGCACATCGGTCAGGCATGGCCTTTCGAGGGGGCGGCCGGCGCGGCGCCCGGGCCCTGTCAGCGCCCGTGCAGGTCGCCGTCGCTGGACAGCGGCGCGTCCACGTGCACCGGCAGCACGAAGCCCTGGGCCGGCTCGTGCAGCGCATGGGCGCGGATGATCGGCGCGTGCGCCGTGACGGTGCCGAAGATGCTGGCGAAGGCGACGTCGGCCGCGTCGCGCCCGGTGGCGATGCGCACCAGGCCCATCGGGATGGCGGTGCCCGACGGATCGAAGACATACCAGCGCTCGCCCAGGAACACCTCGACGTAGGCATGGAAGTCCGGCGGCCCCAGCGCGGGGTCGGCGCCGTAGTCGGTGCCGGTCGCGAAGCGCGCCGGGATGCTCAGCGCGCGGCACAGCGCGATCATCACGTGCGCGAAGTCGCGGCACACGCCGCGGCCCGCGGCAATGGTGTCGCAGGCCGAGGTCGCCGAATCGGAGGTGTTGGACTCGAAGCGCACATTCGCGTGCACCCAGTCGCGGATGGCCTGCACCCGGCGGTAGCCGGACGGCACCTGGCCGAAGAGGCCGAAGGCGAAGTTGGCCAGGCGGTCCGATTCGCAGTAGCGGCTGGGGTAGATGTAGCGCACCGCCTCCAGCGGCAGGTCGTCCACCGCCAGTTCGCGCAAGCTCTCCGGCGCGTCGAAGCGGTGCATCAGGTCGACCGTCGCGCGGTAGCTGACGCGCAGGTTGCCGGGCGGTGCGCGCAGGCGCAGGTAACGCGTGTCGGTCTGTGGGTCGCGCTGCAGGCGCGCTGAAAGCGGCTGGTTCAGGTTGAGCCGCTCCTGCCGGATCGCCTGGCAGGCCGTTTGCGCCAGATGGATGCAGAAGACGAAGGACGCGCCGCCTTCGCCGACGTCGTACTGCAGTTCGAGTTGCAGATCCATGCGCACGCGCTCGCGCGTGGCGTCCGGCCCGGCACCGGGGGGCAGGCCGGCGCGGCCGCGCGGCGGCTCGAGTGGTATGGTGCGTTCGACGATCATCGGGGTCCTTGGGATGCCGGCCCACCATAGCACCGCACCGGGCCCACCCTGCCGCGCGCAAGGCCATGGAGCCGCCGGCCGGGACTGCTAACGCAAACATCACTCGGCCAGCGGCCCGGCTCCTGGCGGCACCTTTGCCGGACGATTCGGAGCCCATGCCTGCCCTTGCGCCCTCCCCCCGCCGGTCTTCGCCCAAGCGGCCGGCACATGCTTCGACCAGCCGCTGCCGTTGCGGCCGGCCGGTGTTCTTCCGCAACACGCGATGCCTGGGCTGCGGCACGCCGCTGGGCTACGAGCCGGCGCTGCGCTGCGTGCTGCCGTTGCAGGCCGGCGCCCAGCCCGGCGACTGGCTGGTGGCCGGCGGCGGCGGCCTGCGCCCGGCCCGCTACCGGCGTTGCGCCAACCTGGACCGCCCGGCGCGCTGCAACTGGCTGGTGCCGGTGCGCTCGCGCGGGCAGACGCCGCCGGCCTGCCTGGCGTGCCGCCTCAACCGAACCATCCCGGACCTGGCGCAAACCGGCAATGGTGAGCTGTGGCGGCGCATCGAGGCCGCCAAGTGCCGGCTGGTGGCGCAGATGGTGGGCTTGCGGCTGCCCGTCGCATCACTGCTGTACGAGGACCCGGCGCATGGCCTGGCCTTCGATTTCCTGCGTGCGCCACCGGGCGCGGCGCCGGTGGTGACCGGGCACCACGAGGGCATCATCACCATCGACGTCGAGGAGGCGGACGACGCCCGGCGCGAGCGGCTGCGCCAGGCGATGGGCGAGCCCTACCGCACGCTGATCGGCCACTTCCGGCACGAGATCGGCCACTACCTGTGGGACCGGCTGGTCGAGCGCAGCGCCTGGCTGGAGCCGTTTCGCGCGCTGTTCGGCCAGGAGCAGCGCCCGTATGGCGACGCGCTGGCGGCGTACTACCGCGACGGCCCGCCCGCAGGCTGGCAGGACGGCTTCATCAGCGCCTATGCCACCGCGCACCCCTGGGAGGACTGGGCCGAAAGCTGGGCCCACTACCTGCACATGGCCGATGCGGTCGAAACCGCCGAGCGCATCGGCATCGATGCGGCGGCCAGCGGCCTGGCCACGCGCCCCTTCGGCCGCACCGCGCTGTGGCGCAGCGAACACGCCGGCGCCGCGCGCTTCCTGCGGCTGCTGAACGACTGGGTGCGGCTTGCAGCGGTGATGAACGAGATGTCCCGCAGCATGGGGCAGCCCGACTTCTACCCCTTCGTGCTGTCGGCGCCGGTGGTCGCCAAGCTGCACTTCATCCATTGCCTGATCGGCGAGACCGGCCGCGCGGCCCGCTGACGGGCGCCGCGGCTGTAACGGTTCTGACACACGTTGCGCGGCCGCGCTGTGTCGAAGGCCGCACGGCGCGGCGGCGCCCGCGCGGCCGCGGGGCGCGTGCTACCGCGGTGGTGCCTGCCTTTGCGCGCGAAGGCCTGGTGCTGGCATGGCGGTTGCAATGGCAGCAGCCCATCGGCCAGTCCAGCCGCTCCGATGGAGTTCCCCCATGCACAGCGCCCGCCCCGTCCTGCCGGTCACCCGGCGCCTGCTGAACCTGGGCCGCGCCGCCGTGCTGGCGGGGCTGGCCGGCCTGGTGGGCAGCGCCTGGGCCGGTCCGGCGCTGGACCGCATCAAGAGCCGCGGCGCGATGGTGCTGGCCTACCAGACCGGCGCACCCTTCGCGATGAGCCTGGGCGCGGGCCAGGCGCCGGTGGGCTATTCGATCGACCTGTGCAAGCACCTGGCCGAAGCCGTGCGCAAGGCGCTGGACCTGAAGGCGATGCGCATCGACTACCTGCCGGTGGGCTCGTCCGAGCGCCTGCCGACGATCGCCGGCGGCAAGGCCGACATCGAATGCGGCTCCACCACCAACAACGAGCAGCGCCGCCGGGAAGTGGCCTTCACCGTGCCGCACTACATCACCGGCACGCGCTTCGCGGTGCGGGCCGACGCGGCGATCGAGACCCTGCGCGACCTGTCCGGCAAGAAGGTGGTGTCCACCGTGGGCAGCACGCCGCTGGCCACGATCAAGCGGGTCAACGACGAGGGGCTGCTGGGCATTCAGGTGATCGGTGTGGCCACCTTCGACGAAGCCATCGAGATGGTCGAGCAGGGCAAGGCCGATGGCTTCGCGATGGACGACGTGCTGCTGTATGCGCTGATCGCCGAGCGCCCGAAGCCCGAGCGGCTGAAGGTGGTCGGCAAGTTCCTCACCATCGAGCCGCTGGCGATGATCCTGCCCAAGGACGATCCGGAGCTGAAGAAGATCGTCGACGCGGAGATGCGGCGCCTGATCCACGGCCGCGAGGCGCATGCCCTGTACCACCGCTGGTTCGAGCAGCCCATCCCGCCGAAGAACAAGCCGCTCAACATCCCGATGAACTACCTGCTGAAGGACTTCTGGAAGTACCCGAACGACTGGGTGCCGAACTGAGGGGTTGGGCGGCCACGGTCCGGCCGGCGGGGCGATGCAGCCCCTCGATGAGCGCCGCCAGGCGCGCGCGGTATTCCGGGTGCTCGGTGCCGCAGGCGCGGTCCCACCACGTGAAGTACAGGCCGTAGTTGTGGCGGCCCTGGGCGTGATGCAGGTCGTGGTGCAGCGTCGTCGTCAGCCAGCGCCCCCACCAGCCGGCGAGCCAGGCGCGCGGCAGCAACTCGACACCGGCGTGGCCGAGCACATTGCGCACGATCATGTGCAGCAGGAACACGAAGATCACCGCCGGATGGAGCGGCAGCACGAGCAGGATCGTGCCCAGGAACAGCGCCTGCACCGCGGCTTCGAGCGGGGCGAAGCTGTAGGCCGCCCAAGGCGTCGGCGCCACCGAGCGGTGGTGCGCCGCGTGGGCTCGCCGGAACAGCCAGCGCCGGTGCAGCAACCGGTGCGTCCAGTAGAACCAGGTGTCGTGCGCGAGCACCAGCACGGCCAGGCTGGCGGCCGCGTAGGTCCAGCCGTGACTGGCGATGTCGGTGTAGAGGCGCAGCACGCCGGCCTGCACGCCGGCCAGGATCAGCGCGCCGTTGGCCGAGAAGATCAGCACGGTCAGCATCGAATGCGCGAACTCGCGCCGGCCTTGCGCCGGTTCGGGCGGGCGGGTCCTCACGCTGCGCCGAGAACGCCAGGCGGCAGGCAGCCGGGAGATCGCCAAAGCGACGGCCGCGGCCGGAACGAGGTAGCGCAGCAGGTCGACCAGCCAGATGGCGGGCCAGGCCTGCAGCGCCAGCTCGAAGAGGCAGGGGGTGGTGGGCATGGTTCGGCGCTCCTGTCGGTGGGTATGCCGCACACTAGGCAGCGCGTCCCCGGCGGTCGCGCCGAATCGCCGCCGTGGCTCGCCGATTCCATGAATCGGCGCTGTTCTGCAGGAATCGGCGAGACCCGGCCGGCGTCGCCGGGGCATCGTGAACCATGGTCGATGGAGCAACCCTTGCGCTGCGGGGCCTGGCCGCCGGACTCGTCCTGGCGCTGGTCCTGGCCGGCACCACAGCGCCACGCCGTGCGCGGCTGGCCCTGGGGCCCGTGCTGGCATGCCTGGCCGCGTACCTGCTGCGTTCCGCGCCGCAGGCGAACGGCTGGCCCGGCGTGGTGCTGCTGCCCTTGTCTGCGGGGGCGCTGCTGTTTCCCATGGCGTTCTGGTGGCTCGTCCGCCGCGCGTTCGACGACCGCGTGGACGTGCCGTGGTGGGCCTGGGCGGGCGCCGCCGTGGTGCTCGCGGCGGGCCTGCTGAGCCGGCCGGCCGACCCGGCCTTGTCGCTGTCCGCGGACGGTCCGCGCCTGCTGCAGAAGCTCAGCGCCGCCGGCTTCGTCATCGCCGGCTTGTGGCGCTTGTGGCGCGGTGGCGCCGGCGACCTGGTCGCCGGCAGGCGGCGGCTGCGCACGGCGCTGCTGGCCTACATCGGCGCGCATGGGTTGGTCGTGCTGGCGGTCGAAGCGGCGCTGCGCGGCTCGCCGGCCCCGCCATGGATGGACAGCTTGAACGTGCTGGCCATCGCGCTGGCGCTCGCCGTCACGCTCGGCGTGATGCTGGAATTGCGCGCTGCCCGCGTGGCGGCGCTGTTCGGCCCCGACGAGGCCGGGCTGCCGCCGGCGCCGCCACGGCCGGCCCCTGCGCCTGCGCCGGACGACGACGATGCGCCATGGCTGGGTCGCCTGGATGCGCTGATGCGGCAGGACCGCGCCTACCGCGATCCGGAACTGACCGTCGCTTCACTCGCGGCCCGGCTTGGCCTGCCCGAGTACCGGCTGCGCGAACTGATCCACAGGCGCCTGGGCCACCGCAACTTCCCTGCGTTCGTGAACGAGCATCGCCTGCGCGAGGTGGAGGAGCGGCTCGCCGATCCGGCCTGCGACCGGCGCCCGATCCTGACGCTGGCGCTCGAGGCCGGCTTCGGTTCGGTCGGCCCGTTCAACCGCGCGTTTCGGGAGCGGCACGGCATGTCGCCGTCCGAATACCGCAGCCGCCGGGGCAGCGGCATGCCGGCGGCGGGGAGCGCGGCGGGCCGGCGCTGACGCCTGTCAATGCGCCGGGTTCAGGCGCGGATGGGTCTCTTCTCCCCACACCTGCAGCACCACGCCCGACAGCAGCATGGCGATGGCGACGAACCAGAAGGCGCTCTCGACACGGCCGCCCAGGGCCGCCGCCGCGCCGAGCCCCAGCGCGCCGATGGCGTAGCCCAGGTCGCGCCAGAAGCGGTAGATGCCGATGGCGGACGCGCGCCAGCTCGGGTGCGCGATGTCGGCGACGGCCGCGCTGAGGTTGGGATAGAGCATGGCCATGCCCAGGCCGGCGATGGCGGCCGAGGCGCTCCACCAGGCCGGGCCGCTGCCCAGCGGCATCAAGGCGACGCCGGCGCCGCAGATCCACATGCCCCAGGCATTCAGCCGGTGCCGGCCCAGCCGGTCCGAGAGGCGGCCGGTGAAAAACTGCAGTGCGCCCCAGGTGAAGCCGTACACGCCGGCGATCCAGCCGATGCCGGGCAGCGAGACGCCCTGCTGGTGCAGGTAGACGGGCCAGAAGACCCACACCAGCGCGTCGACGAACTTCTCGACCAGGCCGGCCTGGCACAGGGCCGCCATGCGCCGGTCGGCCCAGCTCATCAGCACGAACACCTCGCGCGTGGAAGGCGACGGGCCGAGGCCGCTCGGGTAGCGCGGCCGGAAGGCGGGCGCCGTCGCGCTGGCCTGGGGCTTCGCTTCGTCGCGCGCCCAGGGCAGCGTCTCGGCGACCGACAGCCAGGTCAGCACCGCAGCCGCGCCGATCACGGCCGCGCCGAACCACAGCAGGCCCTCCCGCGGGCCGAGCAGTGACGCGAGATAACCCGTGATGACGCCGGCCAGCGCGACACCGACGTAGCCGGACAGCTCGTTGAGCCCGATCACCAGGCCGCGCTGGTCGGCCCGCGTGAAGTCCAGCGCCGACGTCTGCGTCATCGACCACGCCAGGCCCTGGTTGATGCCCAGCAGCAGCGTCGCCGCCACCACCCACGACCAGCTGGCGGCGAAGCAGACCAGGAAGGGAATCGGCAGCGCCAGCAGCCAGCCGAGCAGCAGCACCGGCTTGCGCCCCACCCGCTCGGCCAGGCGGCCGGCGACGAAGTTCATCGCCCCCTTGACGACGCCGAAGGCGACGACGAAGGCCACCAGCAGCAGGAAGGACCCGCGAGGCACGCCGAACTCGGTCTCCGCCAGGGCCGGCACGACCGTGCGCATCATGCCGATCGTCATCCCGACGAGCAGCACCTGCAGCAGCTGCTGCAGGAACTGCCCGCGGTTGGCGCGGATGCCGAAGCGCAGGGCGGGCGAGCTGCTCATCGCGCCGCGGTGCCGCGTAAATTGGCGGATAGGAGCGCCATGGCCCCTTCGGGGGCCGGCGGCAGCGCCGACAGGACCGCGCCGACGAAGGCCTCGCGCGGCAGGGCGAGCAGCGGATTGCAGAGCGTAGCGTCGCTGCCGGCACGTTGGCGGAAGAACATGGGGCAGCCTTTCAGGTGGCGCTTTCAGGTGGCGTCGTCTTCCGGTGGCGTCTTCAGGTGGCGACCGGCAGGCCGCGGGCGCGCCATTCGGCGACGCCGTCGCTCAGGTGGGTGGCGACGTAGCCTTTCTTGCGCAGCAGCGCCACGGCGTCGCGCGCCATCAGGCAGAACGGGCCGCGGCAATAGGCGACCACCGGCAAGTCCTTCGGCAGTTCGGCGAGGCGCTTCTTCAACTCGGCCAGCGGCAGCGAGCGGGCATGCGGCAGGTGGCCGGCGGCGAACTCGTCGGCAGGACGCACGTCCAGCACCAGCACCTCGCCGTTGACCGCCTTCTTCAGGATGGCCTTGCGGTCCAGCGCTTCCAGCGCGTCGCCGGCCGCCACCATGGACGACAGTGCGGCCTGCAGCTCGACCAGCCGCGTTTCAGCCTGCGTGCGCAACGCCACCCACAGGTCGGCGACGCTGGTGTCGGCCAGGCGGTACAGCACGTACTTGCCTTCGCGCCGGGTCTCGGCCAGGTGCGCCTGGCGCAGTTCCTTCAGGTGCGCGCTGGCCAGCTTGACGCTGATGGCGGCCTGCTGCGCCAGTTGCTCCACCGTCTTCTCGCCCTGGCACAGCAGCTCCACCAGTTCCAGCCGCTTCGGGCTGGCCAGGGCCTTGCCGATGCGGGCGACCTGTTCGTA
>Ga0196963_10000324_pt1 | contig 44945 bp, 64 predicted proteins | sample S1_5metaG_FD_148600 | JGI IMG/M metagenome (GOLD analysis project Ga0196963, IMG submission 148600) | Soil microbial communities from Anza Borrego desert, Southern California, United States - S1_5 | ecosystem: Environmental > Terrestrial > Soil > Desert | place: USA: California | collected... | reverse complement strand
GGGCGTTGCTGCCCTCCTTGATCTGCAAGCCCTTACCGGCCGCCTGCGCGACCACGTTGCCGTCGGTATTGACATCGCCACCGAAGTAGGACTTGTCGGTCTCGACGTAGACGCCGTAGCGGTTGGTGCCGACGCCACGAGCGGCGATGTAGGCGCCGTAAGCGTTCGTGATGACGCCACCGCCGCTGTTGGTGATGGCGTTGCAAACGACGGACGCCGCGCCGGTGATGGTCCCAGCAGCTTGATTTACGGGCGCGAAACGTCCGCCCGCCAAGCCGACGGTAGACGTGAGGTTGACCGCCGTCGTTAGCACGCCAGCCCCGTAGATGCCGGTGAATAGCCCGATGCTATTGCTGGCCGGGTTCCCGCTCATCACCCCGGCGAAGCCGGCGCGGACGGTGGCCGAACCCGTGGACGCGCTCGTGCCGTTGACCTCGGTGTGGACGAATCCCGTCAGGCCGGAAGCCGACGCCCCGAACAGGCAACCCGCGGCCGTCCAGGAGTTAACCCCCGACCAGGTGTTGGTCCCGGCGAGTTGCACGATGTCCGCGGGTACCCAGGTGCCCGGGGTGCCGGCCGCCACGCAGACCCAAAAGGGTGGCGCGCTGCCGGCGACCGGGGCGCTATTCCAGAACACGTCACCCTGCTCCCAGGTGCCCACCGTCGGCGCCGCGTTGTTCCGGGCGGACTCGTCGGGCACGTAGGGCGTCACGTCGTTGATGTCGTCGGCGAGCCACACGACCGGCCGGCGGTAGTCGGCCACGAGGCCCGCCGCGGGATTGACGCCCCAGGGGTACATGTCGAGCTGGAGCGTGGTCGGCGTGGTCGTGCTGGCGGTCGGCGGCTTGATCGCGCCGGTCACGATGACCCATTCGCCCTGGTTGCTGATGCGGTTGAAGTTGAGCTGGGAGCTACCCAGCGACGACGACCCCGACCCGTTGACGTACATGTTGAGCGTCGGGCCCTCGTCGGTCGCCGACACCCGCCGGAACATCCACGAGCAACAGATGTAGGTCGTGGAGTGGTTGGTCGAGTCCTCGACGTAGGCCCAGGTGTAGCCGTCGGACTCGAGCACGCCCCCGGCGTTGGCGTGCGTCGGCATCACGGTGGAGGCGCCCGCGCCGGCCGAGGTCAGCGAGTAGACCCGGTGCTGGATGTAGTTCCAGGTGTAGCCGTCCGCACCCGGCGTGCCCGCGGCATCGGTGTGCGTCGGCTTCGTGGTCGAGGTGCCGGCGCCCGCGACCGCGCAGGTGTACATGCGGAACACGCCGCCGTCGAGGGTGCGGATGGTCGCGCCCACGGTGTAGGTCGAGCCCGACGACCAGGCGGCCACGTTGGTGGTGTTCTTGACGTACTGGCCGGCGGTGTACGTCCGTCCCGTGCCCCAACCCAACGCCACGCCCGCCGGCAGGGTGTAGGTTCGGGTCGCCGCCCCCACGCCGGAGGTCGTGTACTGGCTGAACAACTCACGCTTGCCGGTGGTCGGGCTGATGTCGGCGATCGTGCCGCTCGTGAGCGACATGACCGTCTTGGCGCTCGTCAGGCGCGACGGCCGTGCTCGGTGGGCCGGCACCGGCTTGTCGATGCGCGAGTAGACGCGCGTGCCGCCGCTGTAGTCCTGGGCATTGGGCGGGAGAGACGTACCTCCCTTGGGATGGCGGCACAGCTCCGTGGGGAAGTTGGACAGGCGGGTGTACAAGGGCTCGTGGCTAACGACGTTGGTGCTGGCGTCGCTGAGCACGCGGAACACGCTCGTGATGTTGAGGTAGTAGTTGGGGCCGATTTCGCCGCCGGAACTCGCCGAGAGCAGGATGCAGTAATCGCCCGTGTTCGCCTCGAAGTAGTTCCCCTTGACCACGAAGCCGTCGGTGTTTCCGATGCGCACGGCGTTGTACTGGCCTTCGAGGACGCACGACTGAATGGTGATGTCGGTCCCCTCGACATCGATGGCGCCCTCGCCCGATGCGTTGCCGTTCTGGGTGATCTGGCAGTCGTGGACGAACAGGCCGTTGAAGCGCATCTTGTCGCCGCCGAGGTCGGTGGAGCTCTTGATGGCCCACTTGTTCTGCTGGATGTGGCTCGACAGGACGCGCACGGTGGGGATTTGATCGCCGCCCGAAACCGTGACGTTGATGGTCGAGTAAGCCTCGATGCCGACGGTGAAGCCGGCGATGCTCACCTGGTCGAACAGCCAGTCGGAATAGGCCGAGGTGTTGCAGTCCCAGCCCCAGCCGCGGGCGGTGGTGCTGCCGCCCCGCCCGATGAGCGACATGTTGCGCATGCTGCCGCCCCCGCGGTGGGGCGTGGACATCGGCACGCGGATGCAAGACCCCGTGTGGTCGGCGTAGATGACCGAGCAGCCCGTGGGGAGCGGGCTGGGGATGCTCGTCTGTGTGTTGACCTTGCCCGCGCCCATGATGTGGATGTGGCGGCCCGGCCAGACGAGGTCCGCGGTCGTACGGTAGATGCCCGGCGGGAAGTAGAGCGTGCCGCCGGTGAGGGCCAGGGCGTCCAGGGCCCGCTGGATGGCCGCCGTATCGTCCGCGCCCACGCCGGTCGCGCCGGTCGCGTTGCCGCGGGCGCCGTAGCTCTTGACGTTGACGACCGTCATCCCGCCGTCGACGCCCGGGATCTCCAGCACCCAGTTGCCCGTGCCCGCGGTGGAGTCGATGACCGTGATGCCGTTGGCCGTGGCCGTGCTGGGCTCGTCGTAGCGGTAGATGCCCGTCCCTTCCACCAGCACGCGCATCCCGTCCGGCGCGTCCATCCGCGCGAGGAAGTCCGTCGAGGGCACGAGCACGATGCCGCCCGCGTCCACCTCCACCGTGCGCGCGTCTATGGTCGTGGTGATGCCCGCCTCGAGCAGCGAGCCCAGGGTGACCGTGGCCGCGCCGGTCAGGGGGAGGATGGTGCCGAGCACGGTCGTCTTGCCCGTGTCGCTGTCGAGGAAGGAGATGACGAAGGGGACGTTACGGGGGGTCGTGGCGTCCGTGGAGGGCAGGATCATCGTCGCCGCGCCGGCGGTGAGCGCCCAGCTGTAGGTCTGGGCGTGGACGATCGAATCGTCGGGCATCACCAGGCGCGTGGCGAGCTTGGCGTAGATGGTGCCCGCGGCGGCGCTGCCCGGGAGGTCGGCCGACGTGACGGAGATGGTGGTGTAGTAGGTGGGCATGGGGCTACTCCATCCTCAAGCCGGGCGTGGCGAGCGCGGGCTTCACGCGCTCTTGGAAGGCCAGGATCTCCTCGGCCAGGTCCCGGATAACCTCGGTCTGGGCCTCTAACTTCTCCGCGCGGTCGGCCTCGCCGAGGCGCGGGTCGCGCGCGATCTCGCGCTGGATGCGCTCCGCCTCCTTGATGCGCGCCTGGAAGCCCCGCATCTTGCGGGCGTAGGCATCCGCCGGCGTCGGCTGGATGTGCGTGCCGGCGAAGTTCAGCGCCGCGGTACCCACGTCGTACCGCCGGCCCTGGCGGTCGGGCAGGCCGGCATAGGCGTCGGCCACCTTGCTGGCGGCGTTGAAGCCCCCGGGCATCGTGGCGTCCCAGGCGTAGCGGCCCACGGCGCGGGCCTGCTCGCCCAGCGGCGTCTCGGGGTTGCGGATCTCGCGGCCCGTGCGCAGGTCGTGGTTCATGTACGCCTCGATGGCGTTCACCACGGGCCCGCCGGGCTGCAGCCCCTTGGGGACCATCGGCAGCGTGGCACTGGTGTTGGGGGCCAGCGGCTCCCACGGCAGCATCCCCGACGTGTCCGCGTGCAGCGGTTGGCCCATCGAGTCGCGCCAGGGGACCTGGGTGATGCCCAGGGGCGCCTGCTGGTACTCCGGCGCCAGGTGCTTGCGCGCGTCCGTCTCCTCCTGCGTCTGGCCGGTCTGCGCCTCCGCGAAGCGGTCCCAGAGCCACTTAAGGCCGACGAGCTTGGCGAACTTGAGCGGGTGGCGCAGCACCATCTTGGGCACCTCGTCCGCGCTCCAGACGAAGACCCGGATGAAGGGGATGAAGGAGTTCGCCAGCTTGTCCGTCAGGTCGGTGTTGTAGTTGGCGTGGAACATGCGCTGCCGGGCGATCGACACCGCCTCGGCCGTCGTGAACCCCTCGCGCTCGAGGCCGATGACCAGGGCCGCGCGGAACCAATCGTCGGGCGCCTGGTAGGTGTCGACCACGCCTTCGTGGAACTTCGCCATGCCGGCGAGCGTCCGCTTGATGAACCCCGTCGGCGAGGCCACGACCGATGTCGTCGGCAGGTGCGAGGCCAGGTCGACGGCCAACCGACGGTCCTGGAAGAGGCCCAGCTCCGCGAGCTCGTCGAAGCGGGCCCCCTGCTCCTGGAAGATGCGCACGGCTTCGGGAAGGTCGAGCATGCTGCCGTTGTTCATCTCCAGCGTCGCGCTGTTCTGCAGGAAGTTCATCATGTGGCTCGCCGGGTTGTAGGCCGTCTTGGCGAGCTTCCAGCCCCGCATGATCTTGCGCCAGGGCCCCTTGTCGTTCATCAGCTTGTTGGCGAAGGTGAGGTCGGCGTACACGTCGGGCCGAACGTGGTGGCCGTCGAGCTTGCCCCAGAGCGGCAGGCCGCTGGCGTTGCGGCCGCCGTCGATGAGCTTCCAGCCCTCCGGCGGCTGCTCGCCGGGCTTGACCTTCACGGCCATCGCCGGGTCGCGGGCGATGTCGCGCAGCATCTCGCCGTTGGCAAGCTCCTTGGCGAACTGCTTAAAGGTGGCTTCCACGGCGATGGCCGCGTTCGTGTTCTCGCCGCCGTGCATCTCCTCGCGTTCGCGCGGCGTCCAGTCGCGCCAGGCTTCCACGCGCCCGTCGGGCAGGGTGCGCAGCTTCTTCCACGTCGTGGCCTCGTACTCGCCCAGCCTCTTCTCGGGGACGCTCATGCGGTTGCCCGCGCCGTCGTCGATGATGACGCGGTCGCCCTCGCGCCCGACCATCTCCCAGGGACGGTCCAGCTTCTCGAAGTGCGCGGCGCCCATCGTCCGCTTCACGCCACGGCTCTTGGAGCCCTGGACCTTGCGACCCCAGATGCGCGCGAAGGACGGGTTCTGGTCGAGGAAGTCGTTGTAGAGCCGGCGGACGTACTTGCCCTCGTGCGCCTCGAACTGGGTCAGGTTCAGCGAGCCGACGGCCAGGCGCTCGCGCGACAGCTGGGTGATGCGATCGCGTAGCGGTTCCAGCTTGCGGCCCATCTCGGAGCCGGCGAGCGCCGGGTCGTTGAGGATGCGGTAGGCGTCGACCAGCTCCTCGTTGGTCATGCCGTTGACCATGTCGCGGGCGATCTTCTCGCCCTCCTTACGTAGGTTCCGCGAGCGGTTGTTGGCCTTGTCCTTGAGCGCCTGGTAGTCGTTGCCCGGGACCTCGCCCTTGAGCGGCTTGAGCAGGGGCTGGACGACGCGGTCGTACCAGCCGGCGGCGACCTCGCCGGCCTTGAACTCGCCCTTGGCCGTGTGCGTGCCGACGGTCTTACCCGCGGCCGCGACGGCGCGCTCGGGGAAGAGGGCCAGCGGCCGGGCGGCGGCAGCTACGGCCTTGGCCCCGCGGACGGCGGCGCCTGCGGCCGCGACGGCGGGGGCCACCGGGGCGAGCACCGCGCCCTCGACGGTGGCCGATCCTTCGACGCTGGTCAGGAGGTTTCGCAGATGGCCGAAGGCCCCGGGGGGCTTGGATCCGTCGCGCGACTGTGATACCGTGGAATTGGGCGCGGCCGATTCGGCGCGGTCTTGGACGTAAGGCCTCGGGTTGCCTTCGGGCGGCATCAGGCCCCCATGCTCGGCCGCGCCCAACCTCCTTCCCGCGGGTAGCTTGTAGACGGTTTGGACCGCCAGGTCACCCTTTCGCGCCCGGTGGACGACCGCCACGATGAAGTGGCCGTTCACGCGCAGCCAGAATTCTGCGCCGGGCAAGCCGCGATCGCTGCGCATCAACTGGCCGTTGTTCGGGTTGATCGTGCGAATCTCGCCTTCGCGGATGGCGCGGTCAACGTGGTCGAAGTCCTCGGGGCCGACCGGCATCTCGTCGCCAGAGCCTCGGCCGTGGCGATTGCGAGCGTGCATGACCCCGGAGTCGTCGATCACGAGCTTGGCCCCCGTGATATCGATGCCATGCGCATCCTTGAATGCTTGCACGGCACGCTCAGGTGCGACGCCGAACTCGTACTGCCTCGCCTGGTGCTGGTCGGCGAGAACCCGGCGGGCGTAGTCGCCGACGCCGCTTGCCGGCCCCTGGCTCCGCACGGGGATGCTGGCGATGCGCTGCGGGGGTTGTGGGCCGCCACGCGCTCTGGGCATAGAGCGCATCCTGCCCGCCTGCCCGCGTGCCTCGTTCCAGAGACGCCGCGCGTGATGCTCGATCTCCTCGCCGAACTCCTGCGTCAGGCGAGCCGTGAATTCACCAAGGTCAGCTACGCCGTCGAGCACATGGGCCAAGCCGCGCGCCATGGCAATCTCCAGAACCTCGTCGGAGATCGGCCCGCCGTGGCGCTCGGTGATACCCTGGGCCCTCTTCTCCTGGCGCTTGGCCTTGAGTGCGTCGGCGTGAGCGTGTAACTGCCGGGCCTGCTCTCGCAGCATATCGCCGAAGCCCAGTTGCCCGCCCTCACCCTCGATGAAGGTCGGCGCGTCCGGACCATCTTGGGCGGGCAGCGCCGCCGCCTCGTGCTCCTGCCAGGCCTCTTGCTGCTGCCAGGCGTCCATCTCCTCGTTCACGATGCGAGGCTGCAGCGCCGCCCGGCGCGGCGGGGCGGGCACGCCGGCCACGTCAACGGGCGGCCGTGCGCCTTCTGGGGCCATCAGGCCCGGGGCGACCTCCACGTAGGGACGACGCCCCGCGGGGGACACGGCTTCGTGCTCGGCCCACGCCGCGCCTTCCTCCGCGCGCTGCTGCCAGGCTTCGGCCATCTCCGCGCGCTGCACGCTCCCGATCGACGGGCGCGTGGGCTGGGGCTGGCCGGCCGATTGCCCGCGCACGGGCTCCTGCCCGGCAGGACGCTCGTAGGGGCCGAAGTAGTCGTAGGCCGCGGGGTCGGCGAGGCTGTTCGGGTCGACGCCCATCGTGCGGTTGGCGGCGAAGCGGTGCCGCGACATTGCCGCCTGCAGGGCCGCGCGCTTCTGGGCCGCGGCGACGCCGACGTTGGCGTTGTGCACGGCGAGGTCGTCGGCGCGCAGCTGCTCGAGTGTGTCGGGTAGACCACGAGGTGCGACATCGGGGCCCACGGCCCGCGGCACCCAGCCGTTGCCAGCGACCATCGCCGGCCCCTCGCCCGCGAGCCCCGGCGCCGCCGCGGGCGCCACCGGCTTGGGCTTGCCCGCCGCGACCGCCGCCGGCGCCATCGCCGGCCCGGCAAGTGCCGGCCCGGGGTCGCGCGGGATGACCACCTCGTCGGGAAGTTCTTCCGGCGCGACCGGCCGCTCGGCCCGCCCGGCCGCCTGCATCACCGGCGAGCGCGGGGCGACCGCGCCCATCACGCCGCCCAGCGGGGCGCCGAGGGCCGCGCCCCACGCGGCGCTCTCTTTGGCCCGCTCCCAGTCGATGGCCCGACCATCGGCCGTGTCGGCCAGGACGGACTGGCTCCCGGCCATCGCGGCGTTGACGCCGCCCACCGTGGCCGCGCCGCGGATGACGTTCTTCGCCATCTGCGGGCCGGCCTTGATGGCCCCGATGGGCAAGAGGTTCGTCGGCTCCGCGACCATGCCCACGCCCGAGCCCAGGGCATAGGGGACGCTCTCCACGTCCTCGCCGTAGCCTCCCGGTGCCTCCAACCAGCGGTCGTTGTTCGGCCCGTGTATGATGCGCTCGCGCGCCGCCTCGGGCTCGCGTCGGATGACGCCCAGGCTTTCGGCCGCGGTCAAGGCGCCGCGGCGGGCCGCCTGCATGGCGTTGCGGCGGATGCCCCCGGCCAGGCCCTCGTCGGCTACCTGGCGGGCCATGCCGATGTAGGCGTCGGCCAGCGGACCGTTGGCCGACGCCACGGGGGGTGGCGCCGTCGGCGTCTTGTTCCAGGCGGCCAGGTGGCGCTCGCGCTGGGCGACGGTCATCGGCCGGATGGTCGGCTGCACGACCTCCTTGTAGAACTTCCGGCGGAGCCGCTGGACCTCCGCGGCCGGCAGGCCCGCGCCGGCCAGCGTCGCCTCGAACTTCTCGCGGCTGGGGAGGGTGTCGGGCGTGAAGGCGCTCATCTACTTTTGCCCCGCTTGCTGCCGCGCCCAGTCGATGATGGCCTTCGTCGCGGCGTCGGGCTCCCCGGCCTTGGGTTGTCCCTCGTTGGAGATGTTCGGCGTGCCCGGCGCGGCGGGCGCCCCCTGCAAGCGCTGGCGAACCAACCGGTTGAGACCGGCGTCCCAGCGAGCGATGGCCTCCGTCTCTTGGGGCGTGGGCGCCATCGACATGGCGGGCTTGGGCCGGGGGCCGTGCTGGGCGGTGTACTCCGACCGCGCGCCGTCGGTGATGGCCTTGCGGTCCTTGGCCTTCTGGGCTTCGGTCTGCGGCTTCTCCCGCTTGGCGATGTCCTTGGCCTTCGACGGCGAGACCAATTCGACGCCCGAGGCGGGCTCGAAGTGGTAGTGGGGGCCCGTCCAGTTGGGACCCGACCGCCGCCGCTCGTCGCGGATGTGCACGTTGCGCTCCGCCCAGAACTGGCGCACGCCGTTTTCCTCGTCGGGCGTCATGTTTAGGCCGTTCAAGCCGAGGTCGATCGCCATCCCCATCGGGTGGTAGCCGTTGGCAGCGTGCCCGCCCTTCTGGACGCCTGCCGCGGTGATGAAGGGGGCGAGGCGCGGGAAGGCCGCCTTGAAATCGGCGAGGAATCCAGACCACGTCTGGGCGTCCTGCCGCGCGTAGCGTTGACCGGACGCCGCGGTAGAGGGCATTACGCCCGTGGCGCCGGGCACCTTGGGCACGTAGGTCACCGTGCCGTCGGCGTTCACGAAGGGCGTGACGCCCGGCGGCGCGTGGTACTCCGGGCCGCGGGCCACGACCCTCTTGGTCCGGGGGTCGTAGAGCACGGTGTTCTGGTTCAACTCGATCGGCGCCTGCTCGCCCTTCGCCACGAGCGTGCGCTTGCCCGTGGTCTGGTCGACGGCGTAGGTGTCGTGCTTCGGGTCGAACTGCTCGTACTTGGGCGGCGGCGCGCTGTACCCGATCACCGCGTCCAGCTTGCGCGTGGTCTCCGGGTTGTCCCAGTCGACCATCGCCGGACCGCGCGGCGGTAGCGGCGCCGGGTCAAGTGGACGCATCGAGGCCTCGCGCACATCGTAGGGTGCGGGGTTAAGACGTTGCCCGAGCACGCCCTTGGTGTCACCCATCGGGGTCATGCCCAGGCGTTGCACCGGGGGGCCTGGCGGCGGCTTGAGCGGGGAGAGGCCCAAGGCCGTTGGAGCCGGCGGAGGGGTGGGGGTAAGGTCACGGGATAGGGGCGAAGGCTGGGCGCCAAGCGCCATCGCGGGGCCGGGCTTGGTGGGCAGGTCGGGCATGCTGCCGTCGAGACCGAGCAGGGCGCTCAAGCGCTGCACTTCGGCCACGAGGGCACGTGAGCGCTCGTCGTGATGCCCAAGGGTCTTGCGCGCCGCCGTGGCCTGCTCCAATGCTCCTTTGCGTCGGTAGTCGATGGTGTTCTGGTAGCCGGCGTAGCCTTCGGCCAAGCCCGTGCCGAGGTCCCGCCCCCACTGGGCGGCGAGGTCGATCGGGGTGTACGGCATCTTAGGCCCCCTTGCCTAGCGCGGGCCCGGTGAACTTGGCCGCGCCGCCCAGGAAGGCGGTCGCGAACGACATCGGGACCATCCACCACTGGTTTTCCAGCATATACAGCGCGTTTCTCGCCTCGATCTCCGTGAGTTGGCCCTGGGCGACCAATGCCCGCAGCTTCGGGCCGAGTTCGGCCGCGATGGCCCTGGCTTGCTGCTGGGACAGCATCGTGCCCGCACGCACCGAGTCGATGCCCGCGGCCTGCGCCTCCTTTTCACCCTCCAGCAACACCTCGCCGCGCTTCGTGCCGAATTCGGTCGCCTTTGTGCTCGCGGCCAACGATCCCTTCTTGTAGGGGGCCATATCCTCTTCCAGCGTGGTGATGCGGTCTTGCAGGCTCGTGTTCGTCGCCAGGCCGAGCGCGGAGAGGTAGGGGTCGACGCCCGCGTAACTGCCCGTGGCGAGCCCGGCGCGCACGCCCAGCCGGCGCATGTCGAAGTCCGCGGCGTTGCGGTCGAGGTCGGAGTCCATGCCGTTCTGCGCCGTCTGCATCGCGCCCATCGCCGCCGACTGGACGCCGGCAAGCTCCGCCGCCTCGGCCGCCGACCCGGTGCGCCCCATCGCCGCGTAGCGCCGGCGCACGTTCTCCTCCATCGGGGCGACGTTCGAGCGCGTCGTGTCGCGCATGGCGTTCGTGCGCGCCGCGTAAGAGGTCGAGTCCCGCGTGAAGGGGTTGACCATCTTGCTCGCGTCGTTCCACACCTCGGTGGCCCGGCCGGTCGCCGTGTCGATGGCCGCGCCCAGTTTCGCGTATAGCTCGTCGGCCTTGGATGCCACGGTCGGCTTCTCCATCGCAGGCGCCTTGATGGCCGCGCGCATCGCATCCGTGGTCGGCGTGAAGCCAGCGCCGGGCAGGCCGGGATCGGGCGCCTGGTAACCCAGGTCCACGAGCGGCGCGTCGGTGTCCTGCCGGTAGATGCCGAGGGACGTGTCGTTGTAGATGCCGGGTCGCGGATAGGTGCCCGGTGGGGGCATCATCGAACGCTCCTCCTCCCAATTCGAAGAGCGGGGCGGCATCTGGGGCTCCTTGGGCGTGTAGGGCGTGTAGTTGAGCGGGGGCGGGGGCGGCGCGCTGTAGCCAAGATCCGCGGACGCTTGCGGCGTCATGTACGGCCCACGGCTTGGCGTCGACGAACCACCGCCGGGCGCTAGCGGGGCGGGTGCCGTCGTGCCCCAGTTGTCATCCCAGGGCGCCTTGGCCCGGCCCGGCGCGCTCTCCGTGCCCGCCCCGACCGAGCGAGGCGCCGTGATGAAGTGCCCGAAGCGCGAGAACTGATGCCCGACGCCACCCATGATGTCGTCCCACAAGTTGCCCATGCTCGCCTCCCTACCGGATCCGCCGGCAGAACAAGACCCGGACGTGTGCCGGGGTCGCGTCGGTGTCGTCGGTTTCCCCGCCGTGGTCGTGGGCGGGGACGGTGTGCGTGTGGGCGCCGTTGCTGCCCGTCGCCCCGCCGTGACTGTGGTCTGGATCGGTGCTCGTGACGCCGCCGTGGTTGTGCGATGACCCGGCCCCGGTGTTGACGCCGATGGAGTTGATGTAAGTCACGTCCCCGTCCGCGGCGTTCTCCATCTTCTTGCTGGTCGACGTGGCCGTAGTGGGGTGGGTGTGCGAGGCGTCGGAGTCGATCGCGTGATTGTGCGTGCCGTCCAGTTCGATCGCGTGCGTGTGCGCGCCGTTGGAGCTGGTGGTCGGCGAAGCCTGCTCCGGGATGTCGTGGGCGTGGGTCATACTGCCGCCGGTGGTTCCCACCACGGTCACGTCGTCGGTGCCCAGGGGCACGCGGTCCACGAACTCGGCCACCAACTCCCAACCCGGCGGGCACTCGTCCTCGGTGGTCATAATGATGCCGCCGACGTTGACGAGCCCCACGCTGATGTCCATCGCCAGGCGCTCGAGCTTCTGGGCCACGTCGCGCACGGCGCCCCGGGTGGCCTGGTCGGTCACGCCCTGCCAGTCGACGCTCTTGTAGCGGTCGACGTTGAGGTTAGGCCGCATCGGCATGGGTGCCCTCCAGCACGAGCTCGCGCAGCACGGCCGTCCCACCCGACGAGGTGACGCGCACGGCCACGTCCCGGCAACGGAAGCCGGGCGGCGTGCGATACCAGCCCGGTGCGGCCGAGGCGTCGGCGAGCGTCAGCGTCCAGAACGACGAGGCCGACCCATCGAGGTAGAAGTCCAGCACCATCGCCCCCTCGCCCTCCAGGCGCACGGTGTTGATGGTCTTGGGCGTGCTGGGCCGCTCGAACGTCAGGCGCGGCGACTTCCACGTCAGGGCCAGCTTGCTCGACCCGCTCACCGTTTGGGCGAGGTTCCAGAGCCGCGTGCTGCCGCGCTCGGTGGAGTACATCACGTGCAGGCCGGGCGCGGCGTTGGGGAAGTTGTAGGGGTTCACGTGCGCGCCCATCGCGATCCTGTCGCTCGTCGTCACACGCACGGTCGGGAAGTCGCGAAGGTCCAGGATGTGCGTCCCGGCGGCGTGGAAGAGGAAGTAGTGGTCATCGTAGAAGCGCGCGTGCACGTCGGAGAGGGCCTGCAGCGTGCGAGGTTCCAGGATGCCCTTGGTGATGACCTCCGCCCGCGCGCCGTCGAAGAGGCAGACGCCCTCGCGCCCAAGGAACATCACGCCGAAGGGCGTGCGGACGGCGGTGTGCCCGGCACCCAGCAATACGCCCCGCTCGGACGGCGTCTTGTTCACGATGACGCTGTTGTCGTCCGTGCCCGTGGCGACCCAGATGCTGTTGGTGCCCAGGGCGAACGTCGCCGCGCCGAGCGTGACGATGGCCTGCAGGGGCTCGGCCATCGGCTGCTGGTTGCGCGTGGGCAGGTATTGCGGGTAGCCCGGGGCGCTCCACATCAGCGTGTAGCCGTCCGACGAAGCGCCGAAGAGCATGCCGCCGCCCGTGCCGGTCTCGGTGATCGAACTGCCGTGCAGGGCGTTGGAGAGGATGGCCGCGGCGACCCAGGGCGAGTGGTCGAACTGCGCGGCGCCGGGTGCCCCGAAGTAGCCCGCCGCGCTCCAGTTGAGCACGGTAGTGGTGGACGCCGTGACGGCCGTGTCGGTCCAGCTCGCCGTGGCGTCGGCCACGCTGGCGAGCAGGCCCATCGTGCCGCCGTCGTTGTTGGGGTCGGTGCCCCAGATGCGCACGGCGGTCACGCGGGAGTCCGCCGAGACGCCGGGGAGCGTCAACACCGCGCCGTTGCAGTTGGCGACCCGCACCCAAGTGGGTGACGTGCTCGCGTTCGAGCCCAGGATGGGGTACGGGTTGCTCTCCAGGCCGTCCGTCGTCTGGTAGGTGATGGCGTAGACGCGCGAGCCGCCAGAGCCGCCGCTGGCCGCGGAGAGCGAGGCCGGCGCGGTGATGCCCATCGGGTAGCTCGAGCCCACGATGAACGCCCGCGGCAAGCCGACGACGCCCCCGCTGCTGATGTTCGTCACGTAGCCCGACGCCTCGGTGTCCAGGCAGCCAAAGCCCCGCGTCGCGCCGCCGACCCAGGTGTTGTTGCTGGGCACGAAGATCCACTTGTACGACGCGTCCACCGCGCCGCCGGTCGGCGAGACGATGCCCGCGATGCTGGCCGTGCTGCCGGGGCCGTAGAGGGCCTGCAGGGTGCCGGCGGACACGTCGGCGTTGATGGCCTGCACCGCCGCATCCGGGGGCAACAGGCGCGCGTCGAGCTCGTCGTTAAGGCCGCGGGTGAAGGGGCCGATGACGGCGCGGCAGGGGCGGAGGCGAGCCATCAGTAGAGCCTCGGCCGCTGGCGCGCGGGTTCGCTCGCGTGGTCGCGCTGGGCGAGGGCGCCAAGCTCGGCCAGGCCGGCGCGGTAGCGCATCCCCCAGTAGCCCGCCACCTCCATGTTCCGCGCGTCGCCGGGCATCGCGAGGGCCGTCTCCATCGCGCGGTAGACCGGCAGCTCGTGGAACTCGACCGGGAAATGGCACTCGTCGCCGTCGCCCGCGAGGTCGGGGTGCTGGTAGACGATGCCGCCGAAGAGGGTGGCGAGGGCCGTGGTCGGCTGGGTCACGAGGAACACGCGCCCGCGCTTGACCTCGTGGGGGACGAAGAGCGTGGGCGCGTCGCCGGCCACGTCGTTCCAGTTGGCGTAGCGCGCGAAGGCCTGCCGCGTCGTGCACTTCTCCAACTGCAGCGTGGCGTCCAGGTAGAGGTCCACGAACTGCGAGACCACGTACTCCGTCTGCGGCACGTAGAGGCCGAGGTAGTTGTACGGCGCGGCCGTGCCCGCGCCCACGTCGGGGACGGCTTCGGGGTCGGGCACGAACTGCACGAACGCCTTCAAGCCGCCCGTCGCGCGGGCCAGGTCCTTGTACGCCTGGTTCAGCAGACGCTTGACCACGGCGACGAGGGGCCAACGGACGTTGCCGGGGTCCTCGATCAGCGAGGTGAAAAGCGTCTGCTGCTCGAGGAAGGTCACGACGCGGGGTCCTCCGGCGGCAAGTCGTCGTCCAGATCGCCGAGGTCGGAGTCGTCGAACGTCTCGACGGGGATGGACTTGGCGGCGTCGCGCAGGGCGGCCCCGCGGGCGGCGACCTCGGCGGGGGTCATCTCCGGGGCCGGCGGCATCTCGACCACCTTGGGCTTGCGGCCGCCCTTGCCCTTGGGCTTGGCGGGTTCGTCCAGGCTGGCCTCTAGTTCGGCGTCGGTGATCACGGGGAGATCCACCGGCACGATGCCCAGGTGGGCCTCGATGGCCTCCACGCGGGCCAGCAAGGCCTCGAACTGCGCGAGGGTGGGGACCTGGGGGCCGAACTGCACGCCGGCCGGCCAGGCGTAGAGGGAGCCGTGGCGCTTGACCAGCCAGCGGCCCTGCTCCTCGGTGACATAGGCGATGCGCTCGGGGAGGCCGTCGGCACCGATGGGCGAGTCGGGGCGCACCTTGAAGGTCAGCGGCTCGCGGGTGCCGGGCACGGTGACCGTCTTGCTGGCGCGCTCGCGCGGGCCGGTGTAGATCAGCGGGAAAAGGAACTGTTCCTTCTGCGGGGGCATGGGACCTCCAAAGGGAGCGGGCCCGACCGAAGCCGGGCCCGCGGGGTGTTAGGCGGCCTCCGCTCCCACCAGGGCGGTGACCGCCGCGGTGAAGGAGCAGGTGCCGGTCAGCACGGCCCGGATCTGCGGGGGGATGGGCCCCTCGTAGCGCCGAACCTGCTTGCCGGTGCCGGCCACCTGTACCCAGGCGGACGACGGGGTGAGGGTGAACCAGGTGGTGCCCCCGTCCAGCGACCCCTCGATGGTGAGGTCGCTGTTGCCGGAGGTGTAGGCGCTGACGTTGAAGAACACCTGCATGTGGCGGGTGAAACCGCGCTGGTACGCGGCACCGGGCCCCACCACATCCTGCTTCTCCAGGGTGCTCTTGGCCGAGCCGTTCTCGGCCGCGGTGCGCGCCGCCGACGCCAGGAGGACGATGGTCTTGGTCGCGTGCATCGGCCCCTCCTAGGTCTTGAGCAGGACGGTCGCGGTCTGCGACAGGCCGAGCTCGATCAGGGGCACCAGGCGCGCCCAGCCCTTGATGATGCCGGTGGTCCCGGACGTGCCGGGATCCCAGACCACGTCCACGGTGTCGTCCTCGGTGTACAACTTGCCGTTGGCGTAGGGGTTGCCGCTGTTCCGCGACCGCTTGAGGGCGGGCACGGTCGCCGACGCCGCCACGTTCAGGGCGATGTCGATGTTGTCCTGGTAGCCATCCACGTCGCTCCCGTCGCCCGTGGTCGCGGACGGCGAGGTGGCGTCGAAGGCCTGGGTGACGACCGTCACGAGCTCGTCGACGACGTAGCCGGCGGGCACGTTGAACAGCGGGTAGGTGCCCGCCGCCAGGTCGTAGGTCCAGCCGAACGACATGATGATCTCGGTACGGTTGGCGGGCTGGGGCGCGAGGGCCCCGGTCAGCATGGGCATCTGGGTCCTCCTTCCTAAGCCGCCGCGCGGGTCCAGGTGTCGACGGCGATGCAGTTGCGGCGCGAGCTGTTGAAGTACGCCGGGGCCACGCCCCACGCACCGCCCACGCTCAACGCCACGCGCCGCTTCGCGTCGTCGGCGAAGTCCTCGAAGAACTCCATCTCGTCCACCTTGGCGAACTTGAGGCAGTTGGCGCCGAAGAAGATGGCGCGGGTGACGTTGACGATCGGCTGCAGGCACTTCGCGTACGGGATGATGTACGTGTTGCTGTACTTGCCGATGGCGCGCTTGGTGAGCGGGTTGCCGTCGCGCGGGACGACCTGGGTGTTGCGGCGGACGAAGTCCTCGTCGTAGCTCAGGTCCTCGAGCTGCTTGTTGGAGAGCACGAGGCCGAAGCACTCTTCCCCGTCCTCCGTCATCAACGGCTCGAGGGGGATGTCCAGGTCCTCCATCGCCTTGGTCTCCATCTTGGTGATGAGCTGCGCGCTCATCACGTCGCTGGAGTCCAGCGTGGCGTCGCTCGTGGCGTCGCCCGCGTACATGATGTGGTCGCTGTCGAACGCCTGGATGGCGTTCAGCATCGAGTGGGTCTCGCCGCTGTTGTTGAAGTTGCGCAGCGGGCCGTAGTTCTGCGGCGTGGTGTTGGTGCCGCGGTACCACGAGGTGAGCCCCCAGAGGGCCAGGATGATGCTCTCCTCGACCTTCCGGTGGTACCAGTCGGTGAGGCTGCGGCGGACGGTGCGGCGGAAGTCGAGCGCGATGCGCCGCTCGGACAGCTTGCCGCCCGAAAGCACCTGGTGCGCGACGTTCTCGAAGTACACGTCCATCGAGTCGAGCGCTTGCGGAGCGCCCGAACCGCGCAGGATGGCGTCGTTGTGGACGCCGCGGCCCTCGACCACGCGAACGTTGGGGATGGTGACGCGGTCGCCGGTCTTGCCCTGGAAGTCGGTGATGACCTCGATCGCGCCGCGCACCAGCTTGTTGTAACCGGGGTTGCGCATCGCGTTGGGGTTGTCGCCGTACATCATCGGGGCCCAGAGTAGCTTGCGCTCGCCATCACGCGAGCCCTTCTCGGCCCAGCGCTTCACGGTGAGCGCGTTGGCCGGGGTGAACACCCAGGTCATGGGGAACCTCCTAATGCGAAGCCCCCGCCGGGTGGGCGGGGGCCGTCGGAGGCCAGGGGCGGACTACCAAGAGCGCTCGTAATCGCGCTCTTCGGCGTCGAGCTCGTCGTCGCTCATCTCCCGGTACGTCTTGGGGCGGCTCTCGCCCGTCGTCGTGGGAAGGTGCGCAATGCCCTGGCCCCCCTTGGGGGGCGGCTGGTGCTTCGCGGAGAGGGAAGCCATACGCTCCGTGACGGCCTTCTCGACCGCGGCATCGAAGGCACTCGAGCCCGGCGTCCGCGCGGCCTGCTCCATCACCCACTTGGCCGGGTTGGCGTGCAGCGCGGCACGGCGCTCCACCTCTTCCCAGCCGTGGGCGACGACGTTGCCGGCGGCGTCCGTGACCTCGTAGGCCTTGCACAGCGCCTCGTAGGCCGCATCGAACTTCTCGCCGTGGGTCTCGCGGGCCAGGTCGGCGCTCATGCGCAACCGGTCCCGCTTGACCGCCTCGTCGGCGCTCGCCCTGGCCTGCCGGGTCGCCTCGTCCGCCCGCTGGCGGGCCTGCTGCTCGCGGTGAGCGGCCACGCGCCGGGCGAAGTCCGCCGCGGCCTCGGGGCCCTCTTCATCGAGCAGCCGGGCGAACTCGGCATCCACGTCGGCCTGCTCCCGCTCCGCGGCCTGCCGCGCCTGGCGGTCGGCTTCGGCCTGGCGCAAGCGCGCGGCCTCTTCTTCGGCGGCACGGGCGCGCTCGCGTTGGCGCTGCAACTCGGCGAGCGGGACCAGCTTCTCTTGCCGCTCCTTCTCCTTCGGGGCCTCCTCGTTGCCCTTCGCGGGGTCTTGTGCCGCGTCGGGAGGGGCGTCCTTGGGGTCGGGAGTGGCGGGCTGCTCCTGGGGCTCGTCGGCCGCGTCGGTCGCGGGCGCGTCGTTCAGGTCGGCGTCGAGGTCGGCGGACAGGTCCGCGTCGCTCATCGTGGCGAAGTCCGGGGTTGCGTCGGACATGGGGTTGGCTTCCTCCTTGCGTTTGGCCCGTTCTGCGTGGCGGGCGCACGAACCACACCCGTTAACCCGGGGTGAGCCCGGGGGCCGTTGGGGCGGACGGCCGGCCGAGAGTCGCCGAAGAGCAACCGCCCCGGCTGGCGAGCCCGGGGCGGCGTGAAGGGGTTGGGGAGGCGAAGAGGTTACGACGGCAGCGTATATCCGCTCATCGCGACGGCCGCGTAGACGTTGGCGCCCGGGGCGCTGTCCGACTCCAGGGTCATCGCGGTGTTCGCCGTGCCCACCAGGTTCAGCCCGGTGGCCGCGAAGGTCGCGGAGTCGCCGGACGTGGCGACCAGCGAGAGCACGATGGTCTGTAGGATGGTGCCGGCGCCCGTCGCGCCGTCGCGCAGGTGGAACTTGATAAGCTCCGGGGTCGGCGCGCCGTCCGAGCACAGCGAACAGATGATGCTCGTGCAGACGTTCTTGACCGTGCCTCCGCCGGCAGCCTGGGAGATCGTGGCCTGCGTGTTCACCGCGGGCGAGTGCGTGACCGCCCAGGTGCCCGGGATGGTCACGACCTGCTGACCGCCCGTGGTGGCGGCGAAGCTCTGAGCGTTGGTGCCGTCGGTGCCACCCACGAGGACCGGGTTCCCGGCCACGGCCGCACCGTCGGCGGCACCACCGACTACGACCTGCCGGCCGCTGCTGTCCACCAGGTTGGTGACGGCGTTGGTGCCGTCCTGGCCGCCGCAGAGGACGGGGGCGCCGACCTTGGCCGCGCCCGACGCCGCGGCGCCGACCGCCACCTGGGCGCCGGTCGTGTCGGTGAGGATCGACTGGGCGTTGGTGCCATCTTGCCCAGCGACGAGCACCGGGTTACCGGCCTTGGCTGCGCCATCGGCCGCGGCACCGCGCACCATCAAGCCGGTGGCGGCGGTCAACTCCGTGCCGGTGCTGTTGACCAAGACGACTTCGTTGCCTGCTGGCATGGGTTCCTCCTCCTACCGCTGATGCGGGGTAACGATGCGGGGTTGCTGGTAGGCGCTCACGAAGTCCGTCAGGGCCCCGTGTACGCCCGCGATGTACTTGGCGGCCGCCTTGGCGTGGACCGCGGCGGCGCGGTGGTGGGCGATCATCTCGTCGCTCTCCGGGGCGCACGCGGCGGCCTGGGTCATGTGCATCGCGAGGATGCCGACCTCCGCGATGGCGTTGGCGAGCATCGCCAGGCTGTCCGCGTAGAGGTTGGCGCCCTCTTCGGGCGCTTCGGTGGCGGTGGTCACGGCTGACCTCCCACCTCGTAGCGCTTCGTGGCGAAGTGCCCGGCACTGTTGGCGCGTGCCTCGTCCACAAGATCCAGCATCACGCCGGCCAGCGTGTAGCGGTTGGCGATTCGCTGCCCTTCCTGGCCGATGCGGATGGCGATGAAGTGCGGATCGAACCGATCCACCTCCACCGTGAACACCGGCACCATCTCGCGGGGCAACTTGTTGAGCGCGGCCAATGCGGCGTCGATCGCCTCGATGGCCCTCTGCTTCGGGTCGCTCACTTCTTCCCTCCCTTGGGCGGCGCGGGCTTGGGCGCCACCTTGGCCGCGTGCTCGGTCTGCGCGAGCCCGTGCGCGTGCTTCTGGGCGGCGGCCATCGCGCCGAGGCCGGCCTGGTGCTCCGCCTGCTCGAGGCCTAGCCCGTGCTGCACGTGGAGCAGGTCGACCTTGTGCGAGCGGTCGCGGTCGGCCTGCTCGGCCTGGTGGGCCAGCGTGCGCTCGTGCTTGGCGAGGTCCACCTGGGCCTTCATCGCCGCGTCGGGCGTCAGGCTAGGCGGCTGCTCGGCCTGGGCGGGCGCCTCCGGGGTGGGCGGCGTGCCGGCGTATTGCGGGTCGACCTGGATGCCGAACTCCTGCCACACCGCCGGGCGATACTGCGGCTCCACGTCCTTGTAGGCGATGGAGAGCTGGTCGCGCACGGTCTTCTGGGGAGGCGGCGGGGGCGGCGTCTGCTGCCGCATCTTCTCCGCCTCGTCCAGCGCCTTGAGCGCCTTGCCCTTGCCGGGCAGGTTGGCGGCCTCGATCTGGATGCGCTGCAGCACCGCCCGCTTGATGGGGTCGGGCTCGGCCGCCGCCATCTGCGCGAACACCTCCGCCGCGCGGTCGCGCAGCGTGGGCGTCGCCGGCATCGAGTCCAGCGTGACCTCGAAGCGCACGCCGTTCATGTCGTTGAGTTTGCGCTGCATCCCGGTCACGGGGTCGAACGTCACCGCGTTGGCCGTGAAGAAGCGGTCGTCGCCCATCTCGTCGGTGATGCGGAATGTCCACTCGTCGGGGTGCAGGCGCTGGAGCAGTTGCAGCATCTGCATCCCGAGCAACTTGTGGAACATGCGTAGGTTCGCCTCGCTGTCCCGCTGCATCGTGGCGCCCTGCTGCATCGTGAGCTGGCGCGCGATGCCCGAATCACCCCGCGTGTTCGTGCCCTGCAGGTCATCGTTCGCGCCGCTGGTGCTCTTGATCTGGCGCTCGCGCTGCTCCATCATCGCGGCGTTGTCGGTCGCCGTGTTCTGGCGCTGCAGGTACTCGACCTCGCCGGGCATGGCAATCCACACCGCCCCGGGGTCGCGGGCGAGCTCCGCCGCGCTGCTGTTGTTCAGGCCCATGCGCGCCACGACCTCCGGGCTCACGCGCATCGGCTGGCCGCTCATCTCCCAGATGGCCTTGCTGGCGCGGTAGTTGAGGTCGTTCTGGAGGCCGAAGAGCGTGGCGACGAAGGCGCGCGGGTCGCCGTGGCGGTCCCGCTCGTAGTAGAACGGCACCCACGGGATCAACTCGTCGTCGGTGCGCTCGCTTTCGAGCAGGTAGGGGCCGCAGACCACGCGCCGGTAGACGCGCGGCACCTCGTCCTCGTAGTAGCGGCGCAGCTGCCCCGCGGCGTCGAGGCGCTGGAGCAGCGCCGCGCCCTCCGGGGTCTCGGGGCCGTCGAACTCGGCGGGGTGGCCGTCCTTGCCCTCGTAGAGCCAGGCCGTTTCGTCGACGATCTCCCACATTTCGTGGATGACCACGCGCTTCACCGTGGTGTCGCCGCTGACGTCCTTGTCGACGTAGTTCCAGTCCTCCAGGCGATCCCACATCGACTGGGGCGGCGTGAGGTCGACGAGGCCCTGGTTGCGGTTGCCCTTGTCGCCCTCCTCGCTCACCGTGGGGTCGGAGACGCCGGCCTGGGTCGCGATGTCGGCGAGCTTCTTCTTCCAGGCGGGGTTGCGCTTCACGTCCTCGAGCGAGACGCGCCGGGACCACACGAGCCAGCGCATATCCGCGCCGTCGGGCTCCACGCTCTCCGGGTCGGGGCGCACCTGGCGCGCGTCCACGAAACGCATCTGCGCGGGCTCGCGGCGCGGGTCCTTGGTGCGCACGCGCCGGCCGGTGCGCGTCCAGGCGACGCCGTAGCAGAGGCCGAAGTGGTAAACGCGCTTGTAGAGCGATTCGGCCAGGTTGGCCTCGGCCACGTACTTGAGGGCGGCGGTCGCCACGTCGGCCACGCCGTCGTCGTTCTTCCCGATCGGCTTCGCCAGCCAGTCCATCGGGTGGCCGAGCATCAGGCCCACGACCACGCGGACCGCGCTCTTGACCATGTTGATGACGATGGCTTCCTGCTCGCGCTCCTCGACATCCTTCTTGGCGTCGGGGTCCCATTGCTCGTCATCGTAGTACTTGAGGCCTTCGAGGGAGCGCTTGCGGTAGCGCTCGTCGGCCACGCGGGCCTCCTTGAGGCGACCCTGCACGCGCTCCACGATGGCGCGGTCGTCGTCGCTGCCCACGGCCTTGGGCGCCTTGGGGTCGCGGGACAGGCCGTAGTCGCGGAGGAGGTCGGTCGTCGGGGCGCTCATCCGGTCAACCCTCCGCGCCGCGCCTTCGCTCGGAACACAGCCTTGGCGCGCAGCCGCTCGTGCATCTCTAGCGCGGCCCGGTTGTCCTCGTCCATCTGTTGGCGGCACTCCTCGACGATGGCGGCCGCCTGCTCCCTGGCCCAGTCGGCCATACACTGCTCGTCCCAGAGGCCAGCGGTGCGCGTCATCGCTTCCGCCTGGTGAGGCGTGAACCCCAGCGAGCGGAGCATCGCGTACGCGCTCATCGGCTCAACCTCAACCCGTAGCCGCCGCGGCTACCGCGCTCGCGCTCCCGCTGCTTCTCGCGCAGCAACTCCATCTCGCTCTTGGCCGGCGGCTTCTGCGCCTTCACCTTGAAGGTGTGCACGAGCGCGTCGGCGAGGTTCGGCGAGGGGATGCCGCGCTTCGCCAGGTCCTTCTTGCTCTCGACCTCGACCTTGCCGGCGCTGTTGAGGTCGTAGGTCGGCGAGGCCAGCTCGCGGGCCATCTGCTCGCCGAGGTCGCCGGCGGGCAGGCTGGGCGACTCGACGCGGAACCACTCGCGCGCCTGCCACCACAGCCAGTCCTTGAGGCGGTGACAAGCGGGGTGCGGCGGGGACACTTCGGGCGCCGTCTCGCTAGCCGCGACCGCGAGCACGGCCCAGGGGTGCCAGTCGGGTTCGTCGGCCTGCCGCTTCGCCACGTAGGCACGCAGGCCCGCCACGACGCCCGACCCGATGCCGATCTTATCCACCGCGAAGTAGAGCGTGTGCCCTTGGCCCAGGCGCTTCTCGACGCGCAGGCCCAGCGCCACGAGGATGTTCGTGCTCTGCACCGGGTCCGCGCCGTGCCACTCCGCGAGGTCGGAGACGTTGCGCCCCTCGCGCACCACGTGGCTGCTCTTGTCGCGGCCCTCTTCGGCCACGTCCACGCCGATGACGATGGCGGCGGGCTCGTCCTGGTAGGGCGCGCGGCCGATGGACGGGCGCACGAGGCCCATCGGGATGACGAGGCCGGTCACGCTGGCGTCGTAGTCGATGTCGATTTCCTGGGCCACGATGGTCGGGTCCAGGGTCGCGCACTGCTCCGCGTACCAGGCGTCATCCTTGCGCGGGTCGTCGCGCCAGTGGAACGTGAACACGGCCACCTTGCCGCCGCGGGCACGCTTGGCGAAGGGGTTGCCGCCGCCCTTGGGCGTGCTCGTCTCGATGATGATGTCCGCGTTGGCCGACAGGGCGGCCTCGACCGACAGGGGCCGCTCGACGTGGGCGGCCTCGTCGAGGTCGAACACTCGGGTACGCCCGCCGCGGCCGATGTCATCGCCGGCCTCCCCGATGAGCGTGTTGCCGTTCGCCGGGTTGACGAGGCGCATGTGCGTGGCGTGCCGCCGCGGGTCGAACCCCTTGGGGCGCATCCACGCGGGCAGCCAGAGGACCACGAAGCGCACCTTCGCGAAGATGCTCTTCGGGTCGTCCCCGTTGTCCACGAGGTCGGCCTTGCGCGAGCCGAAGCCGCCCGCGTGCCCGTCGTGGAAGAGCCAGTCGTGGACCTGGTCGGCCACGTTGAGCCAGGTCACGCCCATGTCGCGACTCTTCTCGACCACGCCGCGCTTGCGCTCCACCTTGCGGGCCTCGCGCCACGCCAGGTACTCCACCTGACGCGGGAAGGGTTGGAAGGGCATCACGGCATCGGGCTGGCGCGGGTCGTAGGTCCACACCCAGTCCTGCAGCCAGAGCACGCGGTCGGCCGCGCACGCCTCGTTGGCGATGGCCTGCAGCTCCGGGTCGGCGTTGCAGCGGACGAGATTGCGGCGACGGCGCTCCATCTCCCCGAAGAGGTTGGGCGGCGTCCAGATGACGCGGAGATCGGGCACGGCGCTCATGTCGAGGCCTCTTGGCCGGTCCACGCGGCAATCAAGGACGCGCGATCACCCTTCCTGGCCGCCGTGACGGTCAGCTCGCAGCGGGCGTCATCGTGTTCCCACAGGGTCGGCCACCACCCGGCGCGCACGAAGGTATCGTAGAACCGCCGTAGGTCGCGATGTTCGGACGGCCGCCACGGGAACCGGAGCACCACGCGCCCGGCTTCTGCCGGCGCACGCTCCAACGTAGAGGCCAGCAGTTCGCACGTCGTCTGGGCGTCCGCGAGGGACCCTCTCCACCCGGACATCCAGGTCGTCAGATGCGCGCTCATGCGTTACCCCAGCCCTTCCCGATAGAGGCGCAAGGACTCTTTCGGATCGCGCGGCTCTCGCTGGGGAGGCGGCTCGGGCGTGGCAGGTGCGACGGGCGAGGGGGGAGTCTCCACGCTACCCTGCCCGGGAATGATGGGCGGCTCGGGCTCGCGGCGCTCGTGGGCCGGGGGCGGGATGTTGAGGGCCAGGCGCTCGAGGTCGGCCACGCCGCGGGCCGCGCGGACCCAGTGCCCGATTTCGGCCGGGCCGTCGGGAGTAGAAGCAGCCAGGAACCCGCGGGCCCGGTCCACATCGGCGAGTTGGAGCCGCGCTCGTCGCTCCGCTTCGCCCAGCAGGGAATCGGCAATGCGGTGAGGAAGCCCGGTTGCAACCTCGTTGCATACCCGTTGCAAGTCGCTGGTCCAACCTTCGCGATTGGCGCGCTTTTGCAGGGTCGAGAGATTGACATTGTACTTGCGAGCCAGCTGGGCATAGGTGCCCTTGCCGGCCGCGTACGCTTCGCGGATGCGCTGCCAGTTCGCCACACCCTACAACTCCCCTCGCTCGAGCAGGCCGACGATGACCTCGCGGTGCTCGGAGACCCAGGCGCGGGTGTCGTCGCTGCAGATGGAGGCGGGGCCGCGCATCACGAGGTCCTTGCCGTCCAGGCGAAGCTGCAGGCCGATGCGCTGCAGGCGGCTCGCGTGCTGCTTCACGTCGGCCTCGTAGGCGCTGACCGCGCGGGCGCTCATAGTTGCCCCCACGGGTACGTGCTAACGCCGTAATGCACGGTCTGCATGATCGGGCGCGGCTCCGGCGAAGGCAGCTTCACTGGCGGCCACTTGGTGGCGGGCGAGCGGTTGATGGCCTCCGCCGCGGCGAGAGCACGCTGCCCCTGCTCCACGAGCTCGCGCAATTCCTCCACCGTGGAGGTGCGTATCACGTCGACCATGCCGTTCTCGTCGGCCTCGTCCTCCTCGATGGACACCCAGGGCACCGCCACGCCGCCCTCGAACTCGATGCCGCTCTGAATGGTGCTCACGCTTCCACGCCCTCCGGCAGCATCGTGACCACGGTGTGCGTGAGATGCTCGTTCGTGCAGACCACGTGGTAGCCGTCGGCCACGGCGCGCAGCACGGCGGCATCTTCCCTCGCGGGCTTCGTGAACGCTTCGACGAAGAGCAGCATGGGCCTCCAAAGCAGCGAGCCCCCGCCGAAGCGAGGGCCCTGCCGTGTGTGCGGTGACGTGAACCGATGCCTGCCACATTAAGGCCTGGGAGCGGTCATCGACTCCACCGTGACTACGATCAAGCTACATCCTGGCTCCAATCTGACTCCGACCGGACTCCAGTCAAGCTACATCGATGCCCAGAGACCGGCCTTACCGGCCAGCCGCAGCTCTTCCCAGACGAGCCGAACGCCGATGTCCCGGCGGCTCCACAGGGTCGACTCCGCGATATCCCACGCGATGGCCTGGGCGCGCGCGCTCTTGCGGCGGCGGTAGTCGGGCGTCAGGAAGTAGCGCAACGCCTCGATGCACTCGTGCTTCTCCTCGCCCTCCACCTCGCGCATCGCCCACTCGACGGCATCCCAGCGCTGACGCAAGCGCGGCGTCACGTGTTGCTCGTGGTCCAGGTGATCCACGAAGTCGGGGTGCAACTTCACGGCGGCCACGTGCTGCCCGTCCCGGCTGACGGTGTTCATCGGCCCCACATAGCCCTCCTGGTGGCGACGCAGGGCCGTGAGCGCGCGCCCCGCCCGCCAGTGGTCCCCGGTGACCAGGTAGGCGGTGAAGATGTCGAGGGGGATGGGGGCGGGCTGCATGGACACCTCCAGGCGAGGCAGGGACATCGTGCTCACGGCGTGGGCTCCTCCAGGATTGTTGCGTGGAGCGGATTACGGGTAGCGTCGAAACCCTGGACTACGTGCGGCGCACCAGGCGACAAAGCCGCTCGACCAGGCTCGGGTAGTAGACCGGGGCGACGGGAACCCAGGTGCCGTCATCGAGCAGCACCAGCGTGTTAGGGTCGCGCGGAAAGCGCGCTTTCATCCCTGGGTATCCGCAATCCCAGCAAGGGCAGCCCTTCTTGTGCATCGGTCCTCCTTCAAGTTTTCGTCGATTATGTGGATTCCGTGGGCCGCACCGGGCTGGCGGCGTCGCGTTCGAAGCGGCACGAGTTGCAGGGGCAGTTGCTCGCGCCGGAGTGGGCGTAGCTCACGAACATCCGCCCCTCGTCGATCGCCCTCCGCGTCTCCGCGCGGTCGGCGGCGATCTGCTCCGGCGTCACCAACGGCGACATCCGGGCGGTGTTCAGCGCGAGCTGCTCGCCGGTGTCGAGCCCCAGCAGATCCACCACGATGTCGAAGGCGGAGTTCGGCATCCGCTCTCGCCCCCAGTCCCACTTGGAGACCGTGGCCGGCGTGACGCCGCAGGCCGTGGCGACGGTGCGCATCAAGACGCCCTTGTCCGCGCGCAGCCGCTGGAACATCAGCATCGGGTGGCGGGTCATCACGCGCCACCCTTCACGGGGGCAGAGAAGTAGTCGTCGTGGCGCACGACATCCCACTCCTCGGGGTCGCCGTCCCAGCCGTCATACTTGATGTGGCTGGTCAGCTCGCGGGACACCTCTGAAAGCGTCCCGGCTTCCAAGGCTTCGGCGATCACGCGCCGGGCGTCCTTGTAGCCGGTCGCCTTCACGACGTGTGGGATATGGCACGGCACCGGCACCCAGACGATGTACTCTTCCTGCATCTCTTGCTTCTCCTGTCCGCGCTGCGGACTCGTGGTACGAGGGGTTATCTCGACTTAGCGGTGGGACACGGACCCGCCGGCCGTGATGCTGCCGCCAACGCCCATCGCCCTGACAGACCCGCCGGCCTGCACGGAGCCGGCCACGTCACCGCACGACACGCTGCCGCCCGCCAGAACGTTTCCCTTGACGGTGCCGTTGACCGTCACCGGGGCGTCCGTCTGGACCGACAGAGGATCGCCCTCGATCCGAATCTCGACCACGCCCGACACCGGGTCGGCGTCGTTCCAGGGCTTCCCGTTCAGCAGGATGGTGTCGTTGATGATGCTCACGTTGCCCGGCGGCAGGTTGTAGCTCTTCCCGTTGATGGTCACGCGGTTGCCGTTGATGCTGATCATGTCTTGCTCCTCCTGTTCGGGGCGCGCGCCCCGCATATTTGCTGATCGTTGGGGCGCGGCCTACGCGCCCTTGAGTCGAGGGGTTATCTGGGGCGCGGGCTACGCACCGGGCTACGGGTCGATCAGGTCGACGTAGCCCACGATCTTCCGGCCGGTGACGTTCCCGGCATCGTCCGTGGCCGAGGTAACCACGCGCGCGTTCGGGACGTAGGTGACGGCTTCCGCGAGGCTGTAGCTGCCGTCCGGGTTGCGCTGCTGGGTGGTCACCTGAACGACCACGCCCCCGTTCTCGATGTTCATCGCCTTGGTCGACTTCATCCAACCCTCGGCCTGGCTCGACGCCTTGCAGAGCAGCTGGAACATGTCGCCGTCACCCCAGACCTTGAGGTCGGACACGTTGTCCTTGGCCTGGCTGGCGGTGGTGTTGGTCAGGGTCTTCTCGACGGTCATCTGTTGCTCCTCTCGTGCGGGGCGCGTGCCCCGGATAATTGCTGAACTGTGGAAATCACCGCGGCGGCGGGAGGTCGGCCCGGCGTCGCAGCTCCAGCAGCACGCGCGCCGCCATTTCGTACCAGGGCAGGCCGCACTCGCGGTCGTCGCCCAGCGGCCGCGGATGGGCCAGGTGCGCGACGCCCTCGACCGCCGCCCCGATGGCATCGCGGGCCAGGGCCAAGTCGGCCACCGCGCGGTCGCGCTCGGCCGTCACGCCGCGCAAGGCGACCTCCAGCCGGAAGCGCCGCATGGCGCCTGGCGTCATGCTCGGGTCGCTCATCAGCTTGCCGTTGGCGAAGATGCAGGCCACGTCCGGCCAGAACCCGTGCTCCTTGGCGTAGGCGCGCAAGCGGTCCATGCGCTGGCCGTAGAAGTAGCGCGTGTGGTCGCGGCTGTCCCGCGCGCGGTTGCGCGCGACGATGGCGCGCGCCAACTCCTCGCGCAGGGCATCGCGCTCCTCGACGAGCCGCGAGATCGCCCGGCCATGGGCGTCGCGCTGCTTGCGCAGCTCGGCGATCATGCGGTCGCGGTAGTCGTCCGTCTGCTCGTTCATCCGTCGTTTCTCCTGGACTACGTCGACCGGCCGGGCGGGCGCGGCGCGGGCATCGGCGGCACGTGACCGCCCAACGAGGTGTGGTTGGGCCGGCGCGCTCCCTCCAGCTTGAGCGCGTGGAGGGCATAGCCGGGGTCCTTGGTCCGCGCGTAGTAGCGCAGGGCGCGCACCAACGACTCGACGCCTTCGCGCTGCTGGGGCGTGATGCCGCTACCCATCCACTGGAATTCCAGGCCGGGTTGTCGCTTCATCACGCCCTCGCCTCCTTCGCCTTCCACAGCACCGCCCCGGCAAGGGGCTTGCAGCGACCCGCCGCCCAGAGGGCGCACACCCACCCCGTGTCCGCCGCGCCGTCGGCCCGCCCGTGCTCGCAGGAGGCGCAGGGAGAGGCCGCGACCGGGCCGGTGTCCTTCCAGGCCTTGGCGACCTCCGTGTCCCTGGGGCCACGCTTGCGCGGGGCGGGCGCTTGTCGCGGCTGCAGGGGGGCGATGGCCCTGCGCCGGCGCGCGGTCGCTTCCAACTCCAGCCGCCGGGCCTTCCTGCACGCGGCACAGCGCGGCGAGAAGCCGCCGGCCGTTGGCACCGGGTAGACCGCCCCGCAGGCGCACGTCATCTCGGCAGGTCGACGCTTCCGCCGCAGGCGATAGGCCGCCTTGGCCGCCAGCGTCCCGCAGGCGCGCGAGCAGTGAAGCTGGTTGAGGTGGTCGGGCTGGAACACCTCCTTGCAGTGCTTGCAGTGGCGCCGCACGAGTTGCTTGGCCTGGCGCTCGCGGTCCTTGATGTCCCGGTTGTTGCGCCGCTGCTTGCAGGCCGCCGAGCAGTAGCGCCGCCGCGGGTTGGCGTCGCCCGGCAAGGGCGCGCCGCACGTGGGGCAGTTGCGCGTGGCGGGGCGGTAGCGCTTCACGCTTCGGCCTCCTGGTTCTCCCACCGCTTCCAGAGGTGCGGCCGCTCCTTGCCGCGGTCGCTCCGCGGGAGCCGGTCCACGATGGGCGGGCGGGCCCGGCCGTTGCGGCGCCGGTACATGTAGCAGCGCGCGCACTCGCCACCGCCCTTGAAAAGCGCCGGGCGCGCCTTGCAGGTCCAGCACGCTGCTTCGCTCACGCCGCACCTCCCGCCCGCACCACGGCCTGATGCATGGTCAGCCAGGCCGCGATGCCCAGCGCGTCCGCCTCGTGCGAGGTGCGCGGCAAGGCCGGCAGGCCAAAACGCTGCTGCACGGCCGCGCGGGTGCGCATCTTGCGCGCCGCCTCCTTCTCCTTGCGGGTGTCCACGCCCGCCGGCGCCGGGGCCACGACCTTGCGCCACTCGCCCTGGCCGACCTCCACGACCTGGACGACGCCGTGCAGGGCCAGGGCGGCGATGACCACCCCGATGACGCGCTGCAGGGTGCCCGCGTTGGTGTTGAACTGCCCGAAGCTGCGGTAGTCCTCGATGGCGGCGAAGGCGATGGGGCCGGCCTCGCGCAACACGGCGCTCGTGTCCGTGTAGATCTCCGCCAGGCGCCGCGGCTGCCCGTCCTCCTTGCGCGTGCTGATGGTGCCGTGCTGCACGGCCACCCAGCCGCCGCCGCAGCGCTCCAGGATGGCGAAGCCCACGTCGGCGAGGCCGGGATCCAGGCCCAAGATACGCATCACGCCATACCTCCGAAGTCCAGGCGGAGCTGCACACCGCCCAAGCAGTGGGGCGAGAACCAGATGCGCTCGCGCCCGCGGTTCGCCTTGCCGCGTTCGGCCTTCTTGGCAAGCACGCTGTAGCCGGCCGCCGGTGTCCAGGCCTCGACCGACCAGCCCAGGTCCTCGAGCTCGTCGTGCGTGCCCTCGTAGCCGCACACGGCGATGCGCAGCATGGGGTTGTTGCCGTTGGCCTTTGCCCAGTCGTGCACATCGTGCGCCACCGTGCCATCCTCGACGCCGTAGGCGTGCATGTTCCGGTCGGCGTCCGCCGGGTACGGCGGGTCCAGCAGGATGGCCGTCACGCCGTTGGTCGTCGTAACCGACGGTCGCACGACCCGCTCCCAGTCCCCGCAGCACACCCGCGTGTAGCGGAGGCGGTCGGCCAGCAGCGTGAAGTACTCGCCGAGCGCGCGGGCCGCCCGCCAGGCCGCGCCGTAGAGCATCGAGGCAACGTTGCGCGCGCCGTCCAGGATGCAGAGGCGGGTCACCTCTGCCGTCCAGCCGTTGTCGAGGTGGCGGGCGACGGGGCGCCCGACCATGACCACGCCGACCACGCGATCGCCGTCGTTGGCCGCGCAGCCGAACAGCCAGCCCTGCGGCGGCTTGTGGTGCCGGTGGTGACGCCCCACGAAGGCGCAGGCCTCGCGGAACGTGATGGGCTGGACGATTAGCACGCCGCACCTCCCAGCCGCCAGCCCGCGCCCCGCGTGATGCCGGCCCGCTCCTTCCGGCGCCACAGCCGCGCCAGCGTGGCGCAATGCTCCTTCCAGGGGTTCAAGCCTTACCTCCTTCGACCCGCAGGCCATCCAGGGCCGCGAGGTAGCGCCGGTGGGCGCCGGCTACGTTGATGCGATGCTTGAGGGACCAGGCCAGGACGCGGCGCGCCCGGCGGTAGATGACGACGGCGCTCATGCCAGGGCCCCCGCCGACACGGAGGCCACGAAGCGCGTCCGCTCAGCCTCGTAGACCACGGGCACGGTGCCCACCGCGCCGTCGCGCTGCTTGACCAGCAGCAACTCGGCGTCGGTCTTCTCGCCCTCGCGGTGCGGCCGGTGCAGCATCACGATGGCGTCGGCCTTCTGTTCCAGTTGGCCGCTATCGCGTAGGTCGCTCGCCCGCGGCTTGCGGTTGTCGCGGTCGACCTCGCGCGAGAGCTGGGCGATCGCGATGCCCGGCACCCGCAGCCGGCGGAACATCACGCCCACGTCGCGCGCGATCTGGCTCATCCGCTCGTAGGCGCTGGCCCGCGGGTCGACCGCCGCGACCTCGCTCAAGTGGTCGATGACCACCAGCGCCAGGGGCGTCTTGGCGTGCTGCTGCTGCGCGCCGGCCGCGATCTGGGCGACCGTCATGGCCGGCCGGTCATCGATCCAAAGCGGCAGCTCCGCGATCGAGCGCGCCGCCTGCGAGAGCAAGTCCAACTCAGCGTCGCTCACCGCGCCGTTACGCTGCCGCACGGTGCCCACGCCGGTCATCTGGGCCAGCAGCCGCCGCGTGATGGCCTCCTTGTCCATTTCCAGGGACGCGAAGTACACCGGGCCGTGGTTCTGGGCGACGTGTAGCATCATCTGGTTTGCCAGCGCCGTCTTGCCGGCCGACGGGCGCGCCGCCATCACGACGTAGTTGCCCGGCGCCACGTAAAGCATCTCGTCCAGTTGCTTGATGCCGGTGGTCACCGCCGGACCGGTCCGCTCGTACCGCTTGCGCGCCTGGTGCTGTCGGTTGGTGTCGTCCGTGACGTCGGCGGCCACATCGCCCACGCGTACGGCCTTCTCGTTGCGGCGGGCCTGCACGGCCATCAGCCGCCCTTGGGCCGCGGTGACGGGCTCCTCGGCGTGAGGGTCGAACAACTCGCCCAGGCTGTCCGCGCAAGCCGCGATCGCGGCGCGGCGTAGGGCCAGATCCGCCACGTGACGGGCGTGGTACTCCGTGTGCGCCGTCGTGGGGATGGAGCCGTAGAGGTCCACCAGGTAGGGGAAGCCACCCACGTCGTCGAGGTTGGCGCCCAAGGCGTCGCGGACCGTCAACAACTCCACCGGCTTGCCGGCGTCGGCCACGGCGCACAGGGCACGCCACAAGATGGCGTGAGCCGGACGGTAGAAGTCCCCGGGCTCGAGGATGCCACGGGCCACGACCAGGGCGTGGAGGTCGACCAGGCCGGCAGCCAGAACCGCCTGCTCCGAGTCGACGTCGTGAGGGGGGACGCGCTCGACGATGCTCACGCCGGCCTCCGCTGGGACCAGACCCAATCACCGGTCGACGCGAGGCCGCCGGTCAGGTGCCGGGCCGCCTCGTAGGGGTCCACGCCGAGCGACGACGCCCAGTTCATCACCGAGGCCTGGGAGGGTCCGTTGGGGCCGATGAAGGGCCGGTAAGAGTCCAGCCAGGGCCGGCCGACGATGCTGGCCGGGACGACCGGCGGCGGGGGCAGATCTGGCACGGCAGCGAGCACCGGCCGGGCCGCCGGCGGATAGTCCTCCCAGCGCCGTTCGGTCCCCAGGAAGGTGGAGGGGTGGCAGATGAAGCGCCCGCCCTCCTCCGCCCACTTCCCGCTCGCCAACCACCGCTGCAGCCCGGCGAGGATGTCGTCGGGGTCGACCCCCGCGGCAACGTGACGCTTCCAGAGCTCCGCCGCCTTGGCCTTGCCGACCTTGAGCGGGTAGGGCTCCCAGAACTTGGTCTCGAAGTCCGACGGGTACTTGAACGTGGGCTTGGGAGCGGCCCGAACGGGGCGCGCGGCGCCCTCCCCGGTCGGGGGGGGGCCTGGGGGGGCAGAAACCACCGGAGAGGGCAAAGGGGGCCGAACGGTATCGGCCACGTGCTCCGCCTGGTCGGCGTCCAACGGGGTCTCCATCGGACCGGCTTCGAAGGGGACCCCCTCTCGCGCATGTGCATGCGCGGAAGAAGACTCATGGGAGATAGAGGTGGTTAAGGAGGGGTGTGGGGAACCATTAGGAGGGGAAAGAGGGACGTCACGCACCTCCGTCACGCCCATGTCACACCCCATGTCACGCTCGCGCTTGCGACGTTGCCGACCCGCGGCAGACGTACGTTTCCGGTCGGCGCGCTGGGCGATGTCACGCGCCTGTAACGCCTCGCGAATCAGGCGAACCGCTTGAAGTTCGGCGGTGCGATCCTCGCTCGCGGCGACCTGGGCCACGAGGGCTAAGAGGTCATCGGGGACATCGACCAGCGCCATCGCCCTAGCCCTCGATGGCCGTCTCGACCACCAGGGTCGACTCGGCGGCTGCGGCAGTCTCCGGCTCGGGCTCCTTCTTCGCCTTGCCCTTGCCCTTCTTCGCGGGCTTCTCCGCGGCGCGCTTGTCGTCGAAGGTGGTGAGCTGCCCGGCCTCGTTCACCGTGGCCGTGACGCGGCCCTCCAGCTTCTCCGTCTTGGCGGCAGTGGCGACGGCCGTCTTGATGTTGTGGACGAAGCCGCTTTTGGTCAGCGTGACCTTGGCCGTCACCGTCGCGCTGCTGCCGTCGGCGCCCAGGGCGAGCGTCGCCACGGCGTGGTCGATCTGTTGCTGGACGCGCTCCAGGAAGCGTCCCTTCTCCAGGGACTCGATGGTGATGGGCTCGCCCGGCTGGGCCTCGAAGGGCGCGGCAACGGGGGAGTCGGCGGGGATGCCGCCGGGGAAGGGTAGGACCGGGTTGGTAGCTTGGATGGTCACGGGGTTCCTTTCTGCGTGGGGGTGCCGCTCGCGCGGCCCTTGTCGAAGCCGTCTTGCCAGTCGATGGGGTCGGCCGGCGGCCAGGTCTCCCGCCGCGGGGGCAGGCCGCGGAGCCAGCGGCGCCCGTCCTCGTAGCCGGCGAGCCAGGAGGGCGAGGGGTCGGTCACGGCCGACCTCCCAACTCGGGCGCGTTGCCCGGGTCTGCCTGCAAGCCGAGGGCGGGGGCGTTGCCCGGGTCCGGTCGTTCGGCCCACGATGCGCACGCGGGCCACTTCTTGCGCAGGTCGCTCCCCGGTCCCCGGGTCCAGTTGGGGCGGTCGATCGCGCACTTCCAGAAGGTCTTATGGCTTCGTGCGCCGGAATCCACGCAATGCGCGCAGGACCCACAGGTCTTGCCTCGCGGCTCGCGCAGCGGTTTGCCGTTCAGCGGATGCCGGCCGGTCTGGATGGCGATCTGGGCGCGCAGGGTGCGGGCCGCGTCGGCGCTGATGCCCATGCGCGCCGCCGTCTTCACCTCGGGCGGGATGACCGTCCCCGCGGGGAAGCTGTAGCCGTTGATGACCACGCGATCGTCGCTCATTGGGCACCTCCGGCGCGCTCCAGCGAGTCGAGGATGATGCGGGCGCCCTCGACCACGACGCTCGTCGCGGCGTCGCCCAGCCCCGCCGCCTCGAACAACTCGACGTAGCGCGGCAACACCTCGTCGACCAGGAAGCCGCGAAGGCGAGCCACGTCGTCCTCGGCCCGCTCCACCGCGTCGCACAGGTCGGCGAGGTCCGCGGGGGCGTGGGCGATGAGGGTGGCGTCAGCCTCGCTCTCCGGCGACAGATCTGCCGTCAAGCAAACGAAGTCGCCCACCCGTCCGGGATAGGTTTCGCGACCGATGACGAAGGCGTTGCGGTCGCGCTCCATGAACCACGGCCCCATCAACGCCGCCGCCAGCCGCCCCCGGACCTCCGCCACGAGGGCGGTCGCGTCTTGCGGCATCACGCCACCCCCTTGCAGCCGGACGCCTCGCGGGCGCCCATCGGGATGGCCTCGCTGTAGGGGCGGGCCTTCTTCGCCTCGGCGAGCTCCATCTGCAGTTCGCCGATGCGTTGGGCCGCGCTCCACAGACGACTCTCCAACTCCTTGCAGCGCGCGGACGCGTCCGCGGCCAGGAAGGCGTTCATCTGGCCCTTGATGTCGGCGAGGTCGGCGCCGGTGAAGGTGACGGTGATGCTCATGCCGCCACCGCCTTGCGGAAGGCCAGGAACTCCGCCACGTCGGCCAGGCGCCGAACCACCTCGCCGCCCTTGTGGACCGCGATGAAGCCTTCGTCCACGCTCCAGAAGTAGCCGCGCTCCATCAGCGCCTTGGCCGCCGCGCAGAACGTGCGATCGCTCGACAGCATCGACTCGGTGAGCTTCGGCCGGTGCACGGGTGCCTTGGGGTTCCACCAGCGCTGACCATCGCTGACGATGCCCGGGATGATGGCGTCGCAGAGGTCGTCGTACTGGTCGCGGGACAGGGAGCGCGGGTCGTTGCCCGCGCCCCCCATCACCTGGTCGACCAGCTCGCGCACCTCGTCCGCGTCGAGCCCGTTGTCGCGCCCGATGGCGAACAGCCGGGCCACCTGGGCCTGGGAGCGGCCGGGGTCGGCCGCGACGCGCAAGACCGGCACGGCTAGAACTCGCCCGCCGGCGGCACGATGTCCGACACGACGCTGTAGGGGTCGCCGTTCTTCCCCGCCTTGTCCGTGACCTTGATGGACACGTTGGCCCCGATCAGGCCGTCCGTGTCGAAGTCGATGGGGCGGCCGTCCGGCGACAGCAAGCCCTCGGTGCCGACGATGGCGCCGACCCACGTCCAGTTCTTCGGCACCTGGCCGCCCGGCGCCCCCGGGCCCCAGGCCATCGAGGTGACGCCCTCGATCGTGTACACGTCGCCCGTGCGCTTGCTGGTGACCTCGAACTCCCAGCAGAGCATCGGCTTCTTCTGGCCGGGCTTCTTCGGGTCGTCCATCTCGAACTGGCGGATGTTCACCAACGTCGCCGGGTAGGTGCCGGACGGGATGTGCACCTTGACGAAGTCGCCGCCGCCGGTGGGGGTCAGGATGGGCATCTGGTGCTCCTTTCGGTGCGCCCTCTACGGGTCGCGCTAGTCCCCTGCCTTGTTCAACGCCGGGAGGGGAACCCCGGTCGGACCACGGCTAGGCCGCGGTTTCGGCTTGCGGTTCGGGTAGGCACGCCTCGCACGGCTCGCTGCCGACGATGCCGTAGAACCGGCACCCGGGGCCGCCCTCGTCGAGGTAGCCGACCTCGTCCCAGCCGTACACGGGCACCTCGCCCAGGCCGTTGCAGGTCGAGCACGGCATCACGCGGACCTCCGCGCGTCCGCCGCCACGTCGGCCACGGGCAGGCGGCCCAGGATCAGGTCGCCCGTCGACGCCCGGAAGGCCTTGCGCCGCGCGGCCAGGTCGTCCAGGGCCGGCTTGGCCCAGGCGCGCAACTCGGCGAGGGCCCGCTTGTCCCGGCCCAGCAGGACCCGGTCGCCGGCCCGGCGCGAGTACATCGCGTTGAGCAGGTGCACGGCGCGGTAGGCGCGGTAGTAGTGGCGGATAACCGAGAACGGCATCAGCGTGCCCTCCGCATCGGCCGCGCCAGGCGCGCGAGCGTCGTCGTGATGAGGTGCCAGCGGCGGTCCTTGCAGCCGTGACAAGTGCAGATTGTTAAATCCACGTCCCGTGTCCTTTCAGGCTTGTTGGTGGCCATGACCACCGCCGTGTTAAGCTATGTAACGAAACAGGTAACCCGGCGAAACGAAGCGCCCGCGCGGATAATCGCGGTCGCCGGGGCTAGGACGCGCTTCCTTCCAGGGGGAGGGCGTTTCCGCAGGCCAGGCAGTAGCAGCCGTCGGTGACGACCTCGTAGCAGGGCGTCCGGTCGGGACGCGGGGCCAGGAGGCCCGCGGCGGCCAGCGTCCGGATGTGGTGGTGCGCGGTCGACGTGGACTGGAGGCCCACGCCCTCGCAGATGCCGCGGATCGTCGGCACCCGCCCGCCGTTCGCCCGCGCGTGCCGCAGGATGAACATCAGCACCCGCGCCTGCGTCGGACCGAGGTGGTTCGTCGCGGTCACGCGCTCGCCTCCCTCTTGGCCTCGGCGGCCTCGCGGGCCAGGCGGGCGTAACGCTCGTCGCGGGACTCGAGCACCTGCTGGAGCACCTCCAGGAACCGCTCCGCCGGGTCCCGCTCGTCGGCGTCCTTCTTCTTGGGCATCGGGGGCTCCTTTCTACGAGGCCGCGGGGGTGTCGCTTGCGGTTTCCTGAAAGGTGGGGGCGTAAAAAACCGTCCAGTCCACCCCCAGCGCCTTTGCAATCTTCTCGACGCTGCCCGGTCGCGGCTCGATGTTGCTCTTGGGGTTCTCCAGGTCGTACACCGTCGCAACCCCAACGCCGGCCTTCTGTGCGAGCTTCGGCTTGCTAAGACCCGCTTGCTCACGTGCGCTTGTGAGCGCCTGCCGTTGGAACTTCACTTGCATCACCTCCTTACAGGTTCCTGTAAGAATATTACGGATTCCCGTAAGGCGTCAAGCATTTTTTTCAGAAAACCGGAAGGATGGTCGCTTATGCTGGTCTTACGGGAAAGCGAAATGCCAGCAGTCGCAGAGAACGCCTTGGGAACCACACGGCTTGGCGATTACGTCGCCAGGATTCGACGCGAGAAAAACCTTAGCCTTCCAGAAATCCGTAGGCGTGGCGGTCCTGGCGCATCTACGGTCAACGGCATTGAGAACGGCACGACACCAGACCGTCCCAAGCGCTCCACACTGGAGAAGTTGGCGCGCGGTCTAGGTGTCCCGCTCGCCGAAGTCCTCGAGGCCGCGGGCGAATTGCTGCCCGAAGACGCCCCGCCGCCTCGCCAACCCCACCCTGTGACCGTCCTCCCCGGGCGCCTGGTCGAGCGGATGACCGACTGGGAGCGCGAGGTGTTGGACCTCATGCACGAGGCGGACATGAGCCACGGGGTCCTGATGACCCCCGACTTCTGGGCGCGCCCGCCGGAGGCACGCGCCCGGTTCCTGGTAACGGTCGAGGACGGCGCGCGCAAGGCGCTGGAGATGAAGCGGCAGATCGAGGAGCGGCGGCGTGTCCAGGAAGATTGACCCCATCTTCTTCGGGGCGGATGGCGACCTTCGCGCCATCGAACGGGACTTCGCGGACATCCTGGCGCGCTACGACGTGGGGCTTTCCCCGGCCTGCGGCGGTGCTGACGACGTGAACCTCGTTCGCGCTGGCCGCGTCTACGACCTCCAGCTTCACCGGAAGATCGACCTGCCGGAGATGCGCGAGGCCGCCGGCATCCAGCTCGGCTTGCTCCACTTCGGCCACCTGGCTCCGGATGCCCCGCCCTGGTGGCACGACGCCGACTACGAGCGCAGCAACCGCCGCCGCTGGCGGGCGGCGTTGCTTTGGGCGTCGCGTTATCTCGTCCACGAACGCACGTTGGCCGACGCCATACGCGAGGGGTGGACGGTCGAGCGTCTGGCCCACGAGTGCCAGGTGACGGAGCGCGTAGCCGGCGTGCGGATGCGCGAGGCCGCAGGGCAAGCCCCCTTTTTTTCGGTGTGATTATGTCGTCCTACACGCTTCAGTGCTTGGCGGTTGGCGATCAGGAAAGGTGTCGGTGACAGATGACGCGACGACTTGGTTTGGCGCTTTGCCTTGTGGCCGCGCTCCAACTTCCCGCCCAGGCCACGCTAACCGAACTCTCGCGCACATCAACGCACTACCACTTCTTAGAACTGTCTTCTATAACGCCGCTGGGCGGTGGAATCTATCAGTATTGGATTAAGTCTGTACTCAACCCAGATGAGTCATGGACAAGGCAGTCAATCCGCGACCGATACAAAGAGAGGATTGTAAAGCGGTACGGCGGGTTTGATAACATAGGGGTCAGTGAATCGGATATTAATAACTGGGCGTACGATATGGAGCTTGTAATGATGGACATCAAAAGGAAGAGATACAAGCTACTTAAATCTACGTCGTACACATTTGACGGAAACTCCATTCCTGGAATGAGCTACACATTTGAGGAGCAGGGGTCAAAGTGGGATTACGTGATTCCTCACACAGCCAAGGACACGGAGTGTCGTTACCTGGCAGCCAGGTATGGTCGCTAAAGGAAGCCCCCATGCGCATCTTCCCCGCCCTGCTGGCCGCCGCGATGCTCGCCTTTGCCCCGATGGCCGACGCCGACGCGAAGAAGGCCAAGCCCCAGCCCGGCGCGGCCGTGGCGGCCGGCACGGTCAGCATGAACACGTCGAGCAAGAAGTTCCACGAGCAGGGCTGCCGCTACTTCGACTGCAAGAACTGCGTGCGCGTCACGCGGGCGGAGGCAGAGCGGCAAGGCGGGGTGCCGTGCAAGAAGTGCCACTAGCCCCATGACCTCCCCCCGCTTCCCGCCCGCCCTGGCCGCTCGACGCCTAGCCCTACCACGACAAGGAGATCACCATGGCAGACGAAGCCAAGCACCTGACCGCCCGCGAGGTCGCGCTGGAATTGACGCGCATCGCCGTCGAGCAAAAGATCGCCCTGACACCTCACCAGAAGGGCGAGACAACCAGGACGATCATGACCGTGGAGGATATGCAGCGGGCGTTCTTGGCCTTCCATCACGCCGCGGATAAGAAGGTGGTGAAGGACCCGCTTCAGGTGGAGTCGGCTTTGCCCGTCCACTGACCGGGCCAACGCGCTTCCTCGAACGCCGCCAGGGCTTCCGCCCCCTCGCGGGCCTCTTCCGCGCTGTGGGCGATGATAACGGCTTCGCGGCCGTCGCGCGTCTGCGTCGAGATGGTGATCTGCATGCTCGTCCCTCCTGAAACCAGCATACCACCGGGCGATCCCGGGAAATCCTCGTGACCCGCGCCGTCCTCTACGCCAGAGTGAGCAGCAGTCTCCAAGAGCGCGACGGCTGCAGCCTGGACGCGCAGAAGGCCCTTGCCCGCGACTACTGCACGCGGCGCGGCTGGGACCTCGTGGAAGAGGTCGTGGACGTGATGAGCGGCAGCAAGGCCGACCGGCCCGGCCTGGCCCGCGTGGAGGCCATGGTGAAGCGGCGCGCCGTGGACGTGGTCCTGGTCTACAAGATCGACCGCCTGTCCCGCGACGCCGCCCACTACCTGCAGCTGCTCCAGGACTTCGCCCGCCACGACGTGGGGCTGTCCTCGTTGACGCAGGACCTGGACACGACGACGACCATGGGGCGCTTCGTGCTGCGCATCCTCATCATCGTGGCGGAGATGGAGGCGGAGAACACGGCCGACCGGGTGCGCGACAACATCCGGTTCCGTGCCGCCCAGGGGCGCATCCTCGCCGGCAAGCACGCGCCCTTCGGCTACCGCTACGTCAAGGCGCGCACCGACCCCGACGGCACGAAGCACCCGGGCCGGCTCGAGGTGGACGAGGACGAGGCCGCGACGGTGCGCCGGCTGTTCGAGCTCTTCCTGGCGAAGCGGAGCGTGCTGGGCGCGATGAAGGCGGCCACGGCGGAGGGGCGCACGTCCCGCGACGGCAAGCCGCTCTGGCGCAACACGGTCTACACCATCCTGCGCAACCCGGCGTACATGGGGGTGATGCGACAGTTGCGTTCGCGCCGGGTCAACCGGGGCGGTCGCAAGGTGGCCGTGGCGACGCGCCCCGACGAGTGGGTGGAGGGCCCGGCCCCCTGGCCGGCGCTGGTGGACCGCGCGACGTGGGAGGCGGCCCAGGCCGTCCTCGACGGCAACGCGGGCGTACCCTCGCGGGCCATCGCCAGCCGCGAGGTGTCCATGTGGCCGATGCTCGTGCGCTGCGGATCCTGCGGGCGCTCCATGAGCCGCATCCTGGTCAACCGCAAGCGCGGGGACCCGACGGTGCGCATCATCTGCGCCACGCGGGCGGACGGCGGCCCGGTGGGGTGCGACCGCCCGGCCAGCGTCAGCGAGCGGTGGATGGACCTCGCCGTGGCCCCGCGCATCCTGGAGGCCCTGGCCCCCCTGGCGACCCGCGGGGAGGCGCCCGCCAAGCCGAAGGCCCGGAAGAAGGCCGACCCCGCCGCGGCCCTGGCGCGCGTCGAGCGGCAACGGGAAGCGGTGCGCAAGCAGCACGAGTGGGGCGCCATCACGGACGACCAGGCCCGCGCCCGCTTCGCCGAGTTGTCCGCCGAGGCGGCGCGTCTGGTCGCGCCCGAGCCCGAGGCCGACGCGCCGCCCCTGCCGCGGGACCTCGCCGGGGCGTGGCCCACCATGAGCCCGGCCGAGCGGAACATGGTGTTGTCGGTGGTGCTGCGGCACGTGCGCATCGACGGGACCGACACGGCCACCGTGTGCTTCCGGCCGTCGGCCGACCCCGATTGGCCCGAGGACTTCACCCTGGAGGTGACGGATCTTAGGACCCGCGCGGGGAAAGCGTTGGGCGGCCGGTAGGGGGTCCTCGTGCATGTGCGAGTTAGAAGCCGTACGGTGACTAGTGCATGCGCTAACTCGCACACATCGCCTTGACCCGGCGATCACCGCTCGCCTATACTGGTCGAGCGCTCGGGGTCGAGAGGCCCCTTGCGCAACCAGCCGGCCTCCGTGCCGGGGCGATCTAGGTGGCTCCTAGATATGCCTTCGGGGATCGCCTCCCGAGCGGTTGACCAGGGCTACGGGCCTCGTGCCCTCCAGCCAGGCCGCGGTGGCCTACGACAAGGACCCAAGGCGTTAATCGGTTGGCCGGCTTGCCGGAGTTACCTGGACCGTGCCCCCTGCTCCGGCGGGGGGTTTCGCGTTAGCCGCACCACGCCTTGATTTGCTCTATCGCACAAGATCGGGGCTGTGTGATAGGCGATCGATAGGTTGTGTGATAGAACCGCACCACGACGGGCGCCTGTCGACCCGATCGACACGTTCGCGCGACCTGTCGATCGGGAGGCCCCTCCATCGACATATCGCACGCCCGACGGGCGCCGGGGCGGTCCTCCCCGGCGCGGGGCCCTTCCTCCCCGTCTCCGTCGTCGTGCTGCGGGTGACGTCTCCACCCGCCCTTGGCCGTCGCGGTGCAGGCGCCTTGAGATGTCCGCAAGTTGCGGACGACTGGGCACGCGCCGCCCGGGACGGCCGAGGCTTATCAAATGAGCCTAGCGAAGCATAGGCCAATCCAGAAGCCGAGGATGAAGATGAGCGCTATGCTCACGGCCGCCCATCCTTCGTCGGCACCACGGCCGCGACGCCCACGGGCGCCAGGGCCGCCAGCACGTCCACGACGGCCAGGCTCACCGCGTTGGGGTCCAGGGCGAGCAGGGCGGACGGGTTGCCGGTCGCTACCGCCACGGCCACGCCCGCGGCCACGCCGGCCAGGGTGAAGCCCGCCGTGACCAGGCCGCGGCGAGCGCCCAGCCCGGCCAGGGTGGGGTCGAGGCGCGCCTGGCCGACGCGCAGCAGCACGGCGATGGCGACGCCGGCCACCGGCGCCCAGCCGGAGGGGGTCAGGGTGGTGGGGTCCATCAGCGGGCCGCCTTTGCGCGCTTCTTGCGGAAGCCAGCCAGGTCCTTGCGGATCTTCTTGATGGCGCTCACCGTGGAGTTGAAGTCGGCGTCGCTCTCGCCGCGCGCCGTGCGCTGCATCTCCTCGAGGGCGCAGTTCAGCGCGGTGTGCGCGAACTTCTCCAACTGGGCGTCGATGTCGATCATGGCTTAACCCTCCCAGCGCGCGCGGTAGCCGCGGCGGTCGACGTGCGTGAAGCCGGCGTAGCGGCAGATGCCGCCGTTGTCGAAGGCCGGCACCTTCTCCGCGGCCTGGGCCACGTAGGACGGCGAGCAGCGTGCGGACACGTCGGCGGCCTTGCCCTGCATGTGCTGGCTCTTGGGCGCCCCGCCGATGCGCTTGTTGTACGCCGGGCAGCGGTATCCGCTGTTGATGTGCAGCGGCATCCCGACCAAGGCGCGCAGTTTCTCGAGCTCGAGCGCGGTCTTGGCGAGCTCCGCCTCGACGTGCGGCGGGGCGTCGCAGCCGCAGTGGCAGTCGAGCTCGCGGCGCGTGAAGTGCTCCGAGTAGTGGGTTTTGGTGGGGTAGGGCATGAGGCCTCCTACTTGTGCTGGGCGGGGCCGGTCCAGACCAGGGCCCACGCCCCGGCGACCAGCGCGGCCACGCCCAGGAACAGGGCGGTGACGGACGAGACGATGCGCTCGAGGCGGTCGACGCGGGCCGCGAGCGCCACGAGCTGCGGGGCGATACCGGGGTGCCACGTGCCGTTCTCGTCGGTGGCCCCCCGGATGGCGGCCAGCACCTCGCGGTGGTTCGCCTCGATGAGTTGGCGAAGGTCGTCCGTGGGCGTGGTCGGTGGCGGCGGCATGGTCGTCTCCAGCGGGGTCAAAAGGGGTAGCTCGTCGACACGGCCTCGACGAAGCGCACGCCGGAGCCGGCGAACACCTCGTTGAAAACGCGCAGGATGGTGCCCTGGCTCTGGTCGGGCAGGCGGCGGTAGCCGCTGGTGTCGATGGCCCAGGGGCCCAGACGGTCCCGGCCCACGCAGATGACGTGGTGGCCCCAGCCGTCCCCGTCCCGCAGCGTGAACAGCACGCGGCTCCCCGTGTCGCGGGTGGCGAGGTATGCCCACGAGGCGAAGTCGTCGCAATCGATGGCGAGCGTCTTGACGTAGCCGCGCTCGATGGCCGCCTGCAGGCGTTCGGGGTGCAGGTAGAAGTCCGCCGCCCCGCCCGCGGGGTCGCCCGTGTAGGGGATGTGCTGGGCCATGTAGGCCGCCGCCTGCTCGGGGGTGTCGAAGGCGGGCACCGTGGCGCGCGGCTCGGGCGCCTTGATCCAGTCGTTCGCGCGGGACCAGAGCGCCTTGGCGGTGTTGTAGATGGCGAGGATCACGACGACCCCCCTACGGCCGGAACGTCACGAGCCGGTAGGTGCCCGACACGGGGGTCAGGCTGCCGGCGGTGTAGTTCTGGAAGATGATTTGGAAGATCGAGCTGCCCGTCCCCAGGCATCCCACGATGCCCACGCCATCGGGCATCCCGGCCGGCGGGCAGACGAACATGTAGTCGGAGCTGTTCATCCCGATGAAGTTGGTGGCCGCGTTGAAGGTGTTGCGGTTGGTGGTGTTGGCACTCACCGCCGCCGGCGTCAACGTGCCGGAGAAGCAGCGCCAGCGCGTGAAGGTCGTGCCATTGCTCGACCCGCCGACGCGCATCGAGGTGTCCGTTTGCAGGATGCCGGCAAAGGTCTTGTCGCCGGCAAAGGTCTGCGTGCCGGTCGTCATCACGCCGGGCTGCGTCGCCGACGCCGCGTCATCCCGCAACGTGAAGTTCACCGCGTGGGCCGGGAGGGTCGCGAGGAGACCGGCCAGAAGGCCGGCCAGGGGCATCAGTAGCGCTCGCATCAGAAGGCCAGCGCGTAGATCTTGTAGGTGCCCGACGTGGGGGTCAGGGCGCCGGCGGTGCTGTTGCCGAAGCGGATTTCCAAGGTGTCCGTCGCCGACACGCGGCAACCCGCGATGCCCAGGCCGGTGGTGAAGCTGCCCGGCGGGTTGACGAACACGACATCCGAGGTCGTCAGCCCCGTCACCGTGAACGCCTGGGCCGCGCTGGTGTCCGCGGCCACGCTGGCCGGCGTCAGGCTCTGCGAGAAGACCTTGATGCGGGTAATGGCCGTGCCCGTGCTGCTCGTGCCCACGCGCAGCGATAAATCGGCGTTCAGGTTGCCCTGGAAGGTCTTGGTGCCCTGGAAGGTCTGCGCCCCGGTCGTGATGATGCCGGCCTGTGTGCTGCTGGCCGGGCCGCGCTGGAAGTTCACGGCCCCGACGGCCGGCGCCGCGACGACGATGCCGACGAGCGCGGCCAGGACGGTGTTGAACAAGTCGCGCCGCATCTTAACGCACCAGCACGATGCGCGTGTTGACGTTGCTGCCGCCGGTCCTGATGCCGTACCACTGGCGCCCCCGGCTCCACTCGACCCATAAGATCGAGCCCGCGCCCAGCAGGAAGCCCGTCGCCGTGGTCACGGCGGAGCCCCCTACGGCGATCTCCCCGTCCGTGGGGTTCAGGAAGAACCCCTTGTACGGCTCGCTCGCCAGCGTCGACCCGGCGAGCAGGCTGGTGGCGCTGTTGGTCACGGACACCGCCGTGACGGCCAGGGGCGTGTTGAGGTCGCCGACCGCGAAGGCCGGCGCCGCGAACGGCAGCACGCCGGCAAGCGGCGCCCCGCGGAACGACGGAAGGGGCGCACAAAGAAGCGCCGCCACGAGGGCGGCGCCGGTGACGAACTTGCGAAGCATCTACTCCTCCTTCTAGGGCGACGGCTCGACCAGGAGCCAATCCACTTGCGACGTGTCGGCGACGAGCGCGCCCGCGCCGTCGACGGAGTTGATGACGAACGAGGTGTTGGCCGTGACCGTGCCCACCTCGAGGAAGCCGCGCGTGCCGCCGCCAACCGCGCGGGACAAGAAGATGCGCGTGGAGGCGGTGATGCTGGTGTTCGCGACGGTCACGGTGCCGCCCACGAGGGTGGCGCGGCCCATCCGGGCGTTGCTGCCCTCCTTGATCTGCAAGCCCTTACCGGCCGCCTGCGCGACCACGTTGCCGTCGGTATTGACATCGCCACCGAAGTAGGACTTGTCGGTCTCGACGTAGACGCCGTAGCGGTTGGT
>Ga0196963_10000323_pt1 | contig 44968 bp, 73 predicted proteins | sample S1_5metaG_FD_148600 | JGI IMG/M metagenome (GOLD analysis project Ga0196963, IMG submission 148600) | Soil microbial communities from Anza Borrego desert, Southern California, United States - S1_5 | ecosystem: Environmental > Terrestrial > Soil > Desert | place: USA: California | collected... | reverse complement strand
AGGGCGCGGAGCGCGTGTTGGTCAAGATCTCGGAGCCGTCGTCCTGGATGTACCTGACGCGGGTTCCGACCGGGACCTTTTCCCAGACCTTAACCAGGGTCTCCATGTCCTTCCGCTTCGGCGGAGGTGGCGGGATCTTCATAGCCATAGAATCCTCCTTCTACGCCATCCGCCGCGAGGACTTGGGGGCCGCCAGCTTTCCCGAGAGGAACGCTTCACCCTTCGGGGTCAGGTGCCAGGTGTAGTCGGGCTCCATGCGGGCGAGGCCCTCGATCTCCGCCGTGCGGAGATTGCGCAGATTCAGCGGGATCCCGCTGGCCTTGCACGGAAGGTAGCCCAGCATCGTCTTCATGCGCTTCGCGTTGTCCATAAGCTTCTTTCCTCCAGTTCGTCGTTTGTCCACGCGCCCCGCGTCACTCGTCGGGGCGTGACTAGTCGTCCAACTCCTCCCGGTACTGGGCCCTTGCGAATCTCTCGAGCTCCGCGAAGTCGAGCCGCTCCACGTCGCACAGGTGGAGTAGGTCCGACAGGAAGTCCACTAGGACGGCGGAGAGATCCTCCCGGATGGCGCGCTTGGCGCCGCGCTCGTCGCCGCTCCGCACGTCCACCGCATGGAGCCGCACGTACTCCCGCGCGCGGCCGGCGCGGTAGCGGTTCGCCTTGGAAAGGGGCTTCAGGGTCAAGCGGTCCTCCGCTCGCCCAGCTCGAAGCGGGCGATCAGTTCGCGGACGTAGGCGTCCTCCTCTTGCGCGGCGTGCTCATCGCACTCGTCGGCCGGATCGGGGCAGGCGCAGGGGAGGCGCAGACAGACGGGGCAGCGCCTGGTCACGACGTTCGGCATACGGCTCCTCCTTCCTCGGGTCCTCAAGTTGAGCGGCCTACAGGGCCGCCCCGGGGCCTCCCCGCGCGCGTACAGGCGCGGGAAGGCTGGCGGGGCGGTCCTAGGTGTTGTGGAAGACCATCACGCCCTCGGGGGAATCGCAGAAGGTCACGTCACCGCTCAGGCGGCAATCGCGCGCGTAGGCTTCGAAGTCGAAGTAGTACCGGAGGTTTTCGGGGATGGACTCGAGCGCGCCGGTATCCTTGAGGAACTCCTCCGCCCAATCGGCCTCGGTCGAGTACGTCCCGGCGTAGGCCTCAAGCGCGGTGTCCGGGTCCGCGTCCCCGTCGATGCTGTCCCAGTAGGCCGCGACGATGGCGCGCTCGTCCTCGGTCTTGCCGAGCCAGGAATAGAGCTTCTCGAGCTTGTCCTGGTCGGGGGACTCGCTGTAGAGCGCGCGGGGGAAGCCCTCGAAGTCTTGGAACATGTACTCGGGGTCGGTCTCGTCCTTGTGCAGCTCGCGACAGGCGTCATAGAACGCGTCTGTGTCGGTGTAATCCTCCAGGTCGAGCCAGGCGCCCGCGAGGTTTCCGGCGTTGTACTTCGCGTACGTGCCGCAGTAGATCCGGGGCTTCACTTCCGTCATGGCCATGCGTTCCTCCGTTCTTGGGCCGCGACAGGCGGCGCCAGGGTCCTCAAGCCGAGGGCGTCGCGCTTGCGCACGGCGCCGACGGTTCAGGGACCTAGAAATCCTCGCGGGCAATGTCGCCCAATTCCTCCGCTTCGGTCTGGTCCGGGTCCATCAGGCGGGCGTCGATCTCGGTCGGCGTGAAACCGTGGCGGAGCGCGGCGGCTTCTTGGGCGGCGTCGAAGTCCTGGTGCTCCGCGAGTTCTTCCAGTGTGACCTTCGGGAGGCCGTTGGGGGCGAGTTCCGGGAGCTCGCGGGGCTGGAAGGCCTTGAGCGCGCGGCGGAGCTCGACCGTGTCCACGTGCTCGCCCCGGTGCATCCGCTCCCGGATGTCCGCAAGGACGGGCGGGAGGATGCTGGAGAGCCGGATGCCATCCCCGATCCGGCGCGGGTTCGCGTTCTGGTCTCGCATGATTTCACCTCCTGTCAGGTTCCTCAAGACACTTATATATACCACAAAGTCAACGCGTTGATTGTAAAAAAATAAACGCGTTGACAAAATAATCAGAATCGTTCTAAACGCTTAGAAGTCAACGCGTTGAGAGAGGCCAGTTAAACGCGTTGAAAAGATATTTTGCCGACGTGCTCTAATTGGATTCTCCGAGATTCCGCGAGAGTCCGCGAGACTCCTCCTGTAAATCATCCCCCGTATCCTCCCCCGTATCCTCCTCATTCTCCCCCCTCCCTAGGGGGAGGGGGTCCAGGGGGACGGCTCCGCGTTCCGCTCCGCTCGTCCCCCCGGTCCGCCCCCCTGTCCCCCCGGTGGAGCTGGCGGGGAGCGGAACGACGGCGACGCGGCGGCGCGGAAGGGACGGGGCCGGGTACGACGCGGGACGTTCGCAAAACGCAAAGCCGCGCCACGTAGGCGGATGGGCGGCCGGCTTGCCCCTGGTGGACGTGCGCCGGGCTGTCATGGGTTGGGCGTGCATTACTGAGATCTCGGGGTGCGCGGATAATTGGGGGGTACGTGTCGGTTTCATCGCCCTGCCTTGTCCCTCGCCCCGAACTTCGTCCGGGGCGGACGGGACGGTTACGGGGGGGGGCCTCCGGCGGGCGGCCCGATGCGGCCCGCAGGCCGCCATAGTCTTGACCTCTTCCGTCGTCCCCCGTCGTCGTCCCGTCGGGGTGGGGGCCGGGGGGGGGGCGAGGGGGTCGCAACCCCCTCCCCGTCGCCTGCCCTCCCTTGCCCACCCCGTGCGCCCTCGTCGGTGGACTCAGCGACTCAGCCCCTCACTCCGCCCATATGGGGGGTATGCCGGGTTTTTGGAGTCACGTTCCTCTCAGAGGGGTAACCCTTCTTTATCCCCCTCTACACAAACCACTTGACAACGCCGCCCCCGTGTGGTAAGCATCTTTAAACGCGTTGACCTAGCGGGGACGGAGGGGTATGAGGGCAGCGCTTCGGAGCAACGAGGCAGGGCAGGCGGTCTTTCGGATCATCGCGGGGTTCGGGCCGGCGGGCTGTCAAGCGGCGACGCTGATCGTCAAATACGACTTTGACCTGACGAGGGCGGCCTTGGAGCTCGGGCTGGCGCGCGGGTGCGAGGCGTGTGCGACCGGGGGCAGGGCCGAGTCGAGGCGGGCGTGCCGGGCGTGCTGGTCGACGCTCAGGCAGAGAGTTCACAGGCTACTGGACCGCGTGCACGAGCAGCTAGGGGACGCGGCGCCAGTGGCGACCCACCGCAGGCCCAAGATCTTCTACGGGGCGGATAGACTGAGGGCGGAAGGCGGGGCCACCCTGTACGATCGAGTTTCAGAATCGCTCGAGGTTGCGGGGCCAGAGGACTAAGAACTTTGAACCCGACTCTCGCGTCACGACTCGCGGAGGCATAGCATGGGTCCGTTCCGCATCCAGTCCGAGTGGGAGATCATCGGCGGCTTCGCCTTCTTCGGGCTGATCGCGATTGCGGTGTGGCTCTTCAAGAAAGGGCGCGAGCACGCGCGCTGCGGCTCTGACCACACCGACGTCACCCCGCACGAGACAGAGATCCGCACCAGCATCACCAAGCCGCGCCTCGCCAAGGCGCCTCCCAAGCTCCTCGTCTGCGGCACCTGCCGCGACGTTCACGATACGCTCCTGCCGTGCCCGACGATCGTGCCGCCTGATTCGACAAAGTCTGACGGCTCGAGGGCAAACACGTGACCGAACTCTTCAGCGCCGTCGGGAAGCGCGTGCGGGTCCTGGCGATGACCGGCAAGTCGCTCTTCGGCTACCTCCGGAGCCTTGACGGGCGCGCGGCCTATCGGCTCTACGGTCTGCCCGCCGACGCGAAGCTGATCGGGACGACCATGGTTCCCGAGCGACCCGGCACCGTGGCGTTTCTGCTCGAGTCCAGTGAGTGGGAACCGCTCACCGCGAACGACCAGACGATCCCCGAGATCAAGCTCGAGATGCTGACCGCGCTCATGCCGCCCGGGATGCGCGTCGAGAAGCAGCAGGTGAAGCCGTCGCTCAAGGCGATCGAGGGCGGGAAGGCGAGGTTGTCGTAGCCATGGGGAAGACTCTGGACGACGCCCCGGCCGGCGCCTACGAGGCGGTGAAGCAGCGGGCGCTTGCCGTCAAGAACGCGACCGATGAGTACGTGACGGCACTCTACGGGTCGCGCGAACAGGCGGAGTCGTACCTGCGCGCCCTCGCCGTTCCCGACCTCAAGCGCGAGGTCTGCGAGCTCATGATGGCCGGGCTCTCGATGGTCCAGTGCGCCGAGCTCGCCGGAATCGGGAAGGGCACGATCTCGCGCTGGTTTAGCAGCGAAACGGCCGACATGCAGAAGCTCATGCGGACGGCCCTTACCCGGGACGCGCTGCTTGAGATCCCGAAGACCTGGGCGACGCTCAAGAGCACTCGCGACAGCGAGAACGAGGAGACTCGCCGCAAAGGTGCGCTCGACTGCATGCGCGCCTCCGGGCTGGCGATCGACCCTGGCCAAGGCTCTGGAATCTCCATCCACGCGAACAACCTCCAGTTCAACAACCTGTCCGTCGGGGACCTGGACCTGAAGATCATGGAACTCGCGCAGCGTCTGGGGCCCGAGGCCGTGCAACTTGCGGAAGCTGAGGTCAAGGGTGTCAAGCCCAGCAAAGCCGCTCCCGCCCAAGGGAGCGGTGCCCCCGAACCCGGTGTTCAACCCACCGGAGAGGGCGGCGCTTCAAGAGTTCCGTGAGCTTCTAGCCGCGCGGCGCCGCCGCAAGGAAGAGAGGCCTTGGGAGTTCTATCGGCCGCTCAAGAAGCTGGCCGCGTTTCACGTCTCGAAGAGGCGCGTCAAGGCGATCATCGCCGCGAACCGCGCCGGGAAGACTGAGGCCCACGTAGCGCAGGCCATCCGCTACGCCCTCGGGCAGAATCCCCACAAGCAGGACATCCCGGTCCCGAACTACGGCTGGATTATCTCCGTCTCGAACGACGCGCAGCGCGACATCCTGCAGCCGAAGTTCGAGCGCTATCTGCCGGCGTCGTATCTCAAGAACATCGTCAAGCGCCAGCGCAACTGCTGGGACCAACTCATCCTCCCGAACGGCTCGATCATCGGCTTCAAGTCTTGTGAGATGGACCGGAAGGTCTTCCAGGGCGCCGCGCTCCACTGGGCGAGCTTCGACGAGGAGCCCGACAAGGATATCTACGACGAGGTCAAGACCCGCCTCACCGACTACCAGGGCGACTGCTGGCTGACGTTCACGCCCGTTAACGGCATGACCTGGACCTACGACGAGTTCATTGACCCGAACACGCGGGACAAGGACTCCGAGGTCTTCTCAGCGAGCATGTGGGACAACGCGCGCTCGGTGGGCGGACACCTCGCCGACGAGGAAATCCGACGGTTCGAGGAGAGTATCCGCGACCCGATCATGCGGAGGATCCGCGTCTACGGCGAGTACCACTCCCAGGTCGGTCGGATCTACAAGAGCTTCGACCGGAACGTCCACCTGATCGATGAGCTGCCGCCCGAGATGCTCAACTCCGACGGGACGATCGGCTCGAACTTCGACACCTACGTCACCATCGACACCGGGCGCTGCTTCGCCGCGTGCTTCTTCGTCGTCGACTACCTCGGGAACGTGTTCATGTTCGACGAGTTCTACGACGAGTCTGAAGGGCGCGAGGGGACGATCAACTATCGCGGGCGGACCATCCTGAACATGTGCGCCAAGTGGGGGATCAACCCGGAGTTCACCGCAGATCCGACAAGCCAGTTCTTCGCTGACCTCTCAGAACTCGGGATCCACGCCATCCACGGGGACAACGAGGTCGAGAAGGGAATCCAGGCGGTGCAGGACTACCTCGCCGTCAACCCCAAGAGGGCCATCGGCCCGCGCTTCACGAACCCGAAGTTTTACGTGGTCGGCCCGCGCTGCCCGCGCTTCCAGTTTGAGGTCCAGCGCTACGTCTGGGACACGCCGGCCTCGAGCGGCCCTGCCGCCGGCGAGAAGAAGAACAAGCCCCGCAAGAAGGACGATCACGTGATGGACCCCGTCCGGTACATGCTTGTCAAGCGACCGGAGGCGTCGCGTCCTCCGGAGGGGGAAGACAATCGTCCGATGTCCGTGCGGATTTACGAGCACGTCAAGAGTCGCGGGAACGTGAAGCACCGGGAAGAGGAGAGCACTGGATTCAACGACGGGCTCGATTGCTGAGGGTTTGATGGGAGACTTTGTCGGCATCGCTGGCGCCCTTCTCGGGGCGGCGATCTTCTGGCTTGGGCGCTGGGTCGGACGACGCGACGTCCGAGCCGAATGCGGCCTCTTGCGCCTTCGCGAGCAGCAGGCATGGGACGCGCTCCACCGCCACATGGAGTCGGCCGCCGCCGAACGGCGCGAGCTCTACTCGAGGATCCAAGCCTACGATCCGAACGTCGGGGACTTCACCCCGCCGTCGATCGTGGCGCCTCCGTCACGACCTGGGGAAGAGCAGCAGGGACCTCGCTCTTTCACCGAAGAAGAGCTCGGCCAGCTCGGCCTTGTCGAGCAGGCTGATGGCATGCTCCGGGACACCCGGAACGACGCCCTCTTCGAAACGGTCGAGGACTGGCGCTTCTGGCAGGCCGAACTCCGGAAGAGGCGGCTGCCGGAAAGCACTCGTCCAGACGAGGCCCTAGAACTCGGCTGGGAGCAGGCGGTAAGCCTCGCGAAGCAGCGCGTGGCCGAGAAGAAGAAGCCGATGGCCGCGAAGGCCTGAGACAGGGAGGCGACCTATGGGCCCGGACCCGGACATGATCGACCCGATGGATGACGGCCCTGGCGTCACCGGCCGCTCCCGCGAGACCGACGCCGAAGCCCTGGCCGCCGCCAAAGAAGCCAAGACCAACCGCGACTTCAAGGTCGTTCCCGAGGACGCGCAGGGCGGCACGTCGGGAAGCGAACCCCTCGGCAACCGATAGCGCGCGGATTGGAGAGAGAGGCACCATGGCGATCCTCAACACGGCCAAGGGGCGGCATGCGGCTGGCCCTGGACTCACTCCCGCAAAGCCCGCGACGACCCCATCGCCGAAGACCGCAACCAGCGCCGAGCCCGTGACCAAGTACGACACGGGCGCCGCCACGCGCAAGAAGCCCAAGCTCCGTGGCAACATCGGCCGGATGCTCCGGGAGAAGCTGAGGTGATTGAGCCGGCGAAGCTCGGAGAAGCCGACTGCGCCTACCTCGCGGCCCTCTTGGACAATGCCGCGTCGGTCGAGATCAAGCGTGGGCGCCGTGGGAAATCGGTCTACCGAACGCTTCTCCTGTCCATCTCAGGGCTAAAGGGCGCGGCGGCAAAGTGGCTTCTGGAGAAGTTCGGACCAGGGCATTGTTACCAGACCCCAGAGGGGATGAAAGTAACGTATGTCACACGCCGGGCTGCCGAAGTCTGCGTCCATGCTTATCCGCACCTCCAGGCGTTCAAGGAGCACGCCCGCCTTGTGACCCGCTTTGCCTCCAGTCTTGGATCCTTCCGTACGCCCCTCACCCCAGAGAACGTGGCCATCCGCGTCGAGGTTGATCGTGAACTACAGGCCCTCCAGCGGGGCGCGAAGAGGGGGCGGTAGGCCTTGGTCGCGTCGAATGACCTCCTGATCTCCAAGCAGGCTCAGGGCAAGAGCGACGGAGACGAGCTGGTCTATGTGCCGAACGATCGCGAGAAGGCGATCCTCAGCACGATCAAGGGTCGCTACGAGGAGAAGGATCTCACAAAGCGGGCGTACGAGAAGACCTGGTTCATCAACGGCAGCTTCATCCGTGGGCACCACTACGTCAGCTACAACGACGCGTCGAAGACCTTCGAGGTTCCCTACAAGGTCCCTCAGCACAGGGTCCGGCTGTCGATCAACTACATCCTCGCCTACTACCGCCGCACCCGAGCGCGCCTCACGGCCCACAAGCCAGCGCTCTTTACACGGCCGGCCACGACCGACCAGGAAGACGTCGAGCGCGCGAGACTCGACCAGAAGGTTCTCGATAGCGAATTCTACCGCCTGAATCAGCAGGCGAAGCTCAAGGCGACCGTCGGCTGGATGCTGGAGTGCGGTACAGGTCTGCGGTACATCTCCTGGAACCCGTGGGCCGGGGCGCCGCTCTACGAGGACAAGCCGGTTATCGACCCCAATACGGGCCAGCCGGCCCTGGACCCCGAGACTGGGGAGCCGCTTACCGAGCGGGTTCCCATGCTCGACGAGGAAGGGCGCCATCTCCACGAAGGCGAAAACGAGCTCGAGGTCGTCAGCCCATTCGAGATCACCAACGATCCGATGGCGACGGACATCGACGACTCCGAGTGGATCTTGCGGTCGAAAATTCGGACGCTGACCTGGATCTGCCAGCACTATCCGAAGCTCGGCAAGTTCGTGAAGAAGGAGGACGTCCACCTTCACGACTTCTACCAGAAGCGCATCCGGCAAATGGTTGGCATCCACGGCTTTGCGAGCGACCTTGAGTCGAACGCTGACGCGGGTGACTCGGGCCAGCCGTCCGCTGTCGTCCACGAATACTGGGAGCGCCCGAGCCCGAAGTATCCGCGCGGCCGAAACGTCGTGGTTGCCAACAACGTCGTCCTCCACGACGGCGAAAACCCCTACGACCACCAGATGCTGCCGTTCGAGAAGATGGACGAGCTCAAGGTCTCGGGCCGCTTCTGGGGCATGGCGATGGTCGAGCAGGCCATCCCCCTGCAGCGCAACCTGAACCGGGCGCGTTCGGCGGAGGTCGAGAACCGGACGCTGATGGGTCGCCCGAAGTGGCTAGTCCCGCGCACGGCCAAGGTCAGGCAGACGGCGTTCGACAGCGAGGCCGGCGAGAAGATCGACTACACGCCTGGACCCCGTGGGGAGGTCCCGACGATCGTCCCCCCACCGCCTACGCATCAGTCGACTCAGATCGAGATCCAGCACACCATCAACGACATGCAGGAGATCCTCTCGTACCACGAGGTCTCCCGAGGCATCCTGCCGAGCGCGAATATCCCTGGCGTGGCGGTCGAGAAGCTCCAGCAGGCCGACGACACGTCGATGGGTGACACGGCCTCGAACATGGAGCACGGTCTCGTCCGCCTGGGTCGCATGCTCCTCTCCAACTGCGCCCAGTTCTGGAAGGAAGATCGCCTGGTGCGCGCCGGCGGCGAGGTCGCCCGCGTCGAGGCGATGCGCGTGCGCGGAGACGATCTCGTCGGCAAGAACGCCAACGCCGACTACTTCGACGTCCGCATGATCGCCGGGTCGACCCTGACGCGCGACCCCGCATCCCAGCGCCAACTCGTGAAGGAGATGATCGAGTTCGGGATCCTTGACCCGGTCATCCACAAGGACGCCATCCTCAAGATCCTGGACGTCAGCGAGATCGAGACGGCGTTCGAGGAAGACCGCCTTGACGAGCAGTGGGCGGAGCGCGAGAACGAACTCATGGAGCGCGGCGAGTTCTGCCTTCCGCGCGACTTTGAGAACCACGACATTCACCTGAAGATTCTCGACCGATTCCGGAAGACGGAGCGGTATCGGAAGCTGCCGCCGCATATCAAGACCCTGTTCGACAACCACGCGGCCCTGCACAAGAAGGTCGCTGTTGAGGCCGGCCAGGAGCGCATGCTCATCCAGGCCGCGATCCAAGGTGCTGGGGCCATGGACGCGGAGCAGGGGGCCGACGGCGCCCAGGCTGAGGAAGGCGCCGAAACGGAATCGGCCGCCGCCGAGTAACCCTGTCACGCCCGCTGTAGGTGCAGATGGGCGACTTGAACGCGGTCTATGGAACAGAGCAATCCGATCCGGTCACTCTAACCGCAAGCGAGAGCGACACGGAGTTGGTCGAGGAGCCGAAGTACGTCAGCCTCGACGACCTCACCAGCCGGATCACCATGCCTGACGAGTCCCAGTACCACGTCGTCACAAAAATCGGCTACTCCGCCAAGGCGCAGGTGTGCAGCTTCTACCTGCACGGCGGGGAGGCCACTCCGGTCCAGGTCGGACCGAAGGTGGCCGCTCCCGCGAACTCGTCCGATGTCGTTGACGTCCATATCCGCTTCCCCATGGGCGCCCCAGTGAAGATGGCCTCCCAGGTGACTCCCGGCGGAGAACTGAACGTCTGGGTCGAGTACCACACGGTCCAGACACAGAACCGGATCCCGACCAAACAAGACTACGCCACAGCATAGAAAACTTCCTGGTCGCTGCCCGCCCGCGCCAGGGTGGTGGCCAGTACGAAAGGCGCGATGGAGACGAGGATGCCGAAAGACCTCCTCAGTGACGAAGCTCAGGCGAAGGTAGCCGAGGCGGCCGAGAAAGACCTCAACGAGGTCAGCGGGGCCGCCGAGGAGCCTGCGCCAGAGGTCGGCGCGTCACCCGACACCGACGCGGCGGACTCCGCGGGGTCGACCTCCGACAAGGGGGCCGAGGGTCAGCAGGATACGCAGGAAACCGAGACGGCCGAGACGGAACCGCAGCCTGGGCAGAGCGTGCCCTACGATCGGTTCAGCAAGGTCGTCGCGCAGAAGAACGAGGCGCTCGAGAGGGCCAAGCAGTACGAAGAGCGCTTGGCTCAGGACGTCGAGAACCAGGCCCGGGCGCGAGCTCAGGCCGTTCTCGAGGACATCGCGCGTCGGCGCCCGGAGCTTGCCGAGGAAATCTACGGCAAGGACTCCGCGCAGGCGAAGGCTGCGAAGCCCGAGCCCCTCCCGGAGGATCCGGTCCAGCGCGACTTGGCGATCCTCAAGAGGGAGATGGCCGAACAAAAAGCGGAGCGCGAGAAGCGGGCCCACATGGAAATGGTCCGCAGCATGGAAGAGCGCGCCGAAGCGGCGATGGAGAAGTACCCGGTCCTCTCCAGGGACGAGAAGGTCCAGGCTCTCGCCGAGAGCACCATCGTTCAGCGGATCCTGACGAACCCGAACGTCCCGGTCGAGAAGGTCGTTGAGGACGTGGCGTCGGACTTCCGGCACTTCGAGGAGTCGATCAAGGCCCAGTACAAGCAGGCCAAGGTCGAGACCGCCAAGAAGGTGTCGGCCGGCGTCGGAGGCGGCGGCGCGGCGCCCCCTGGAGCTCCGAGGAAGAAATTCTCCCTCGAGCGGCCGGGCGAGCTGGCGCAGGCGCTCGCGAGGGCGATGCAGGGCGAATAGGCCCTGGAGACGAGGAGGCTTAGAAAGCCATGGCTACCCAGACCCTGAGCAACATCAGCGGCATGCTGAAGAACCTCTACATCGGGCCGATCCGGGACCAGCTCAACAACAGCACGGTCCTGTTTAACCGGCTCGAGAAGAACGAGGAGGACGTCCACGGCGCCGACCTGAAGGCGTACGTGCCGCTCTTCCACAAGCGCAACCAGGGCATCGGCTGGCGCTCGGAAGGCGGCACCCTGCCGACGGCCGACCGCCGTTCGCACACGCAGACCTCGATCGCGATGGCCTACCTGTACGGCCAGATCAAGATCTCTGGCCAGGCCATCCGGGGCTCCCGGAACGCGGCCACCGCGTTCGCGAAGGTCGTGACCAACGAAGTGCGAGGCATGGTCGAAGGCCTCAAGCTCGAGGTCAACCGCGCTATGTGGGGCGACGGCTCCGGCGCGCTGACGCAGGTCAACCATGCGACGGGGTCGGTGTCGGCCGACACGCTGTTCTCGGTTGACGACGCCTCGCGGCTCGAGGTCGGCATGGTGATCGACACCTACGCCGCGAAGTCGGGCGGCTCCGTCCAGCTCGACTCCAAGACGATCAGCGAGGTCGACGTCCTCAACAACAAGATCGCGCTGTCGACGACGGAGACGATCACGGACAACCACTACATCTTCCGCGAGGACTCCCGAGGCCTCGTGATGATGGGCATCGAGGGCATCGTGGACGGTGCCGACTCGACGGGCACGCGGATCGTGACCACGCTCCAGGGCATCAACCGCTCGACGGCGGGGAACAAGTTCTGGGAGTCGCCCGTCATCGACAACGGCGGCGCGAATCAGAACCTCGCGATCTCCCGGATCCAGCAGGCCTACGAAATCGGCGAGATCGTCGGCCAGGGCCGCTGCTCGCTCATCTTGTCCACGTACGCGCTGCGTCGGGCGTACTTCGACCTCATGGCGGTCGACAAGCGCTACGTGAACAGCCTGAAGCTCGACGGCGGCTGGCAGGCCCTTGAGTACACGGGCGGCGGCGGCTCGACCCCCTGGGTCGTGGACCGGATGGCGAAGGCCAAGTCGATCTACTTCCTGGACGAGCGGACGCTGGCGATCTACCGCGCGGCCGACTTCGACTGGATGGACCTCGACGGCGCCGTGCTCCGGAAGGTCTCCGACAAGGACGAGTACGAGGGGACGTGCTTCAGCTACGTCAACCTCGGCTGCTCGGCCTGCAACAAGAACAGCGTCCTGCGCGACCAGGTGTAACCGAAGCCTGACCGAATGGGGGCGGCCTCGCGCGCTCGAGGTCGCCCCCTCTTGAATAACGAGCGCGTGTGCTTGGCCCCGCGAAGTGGGCCCGAAAGAGAGAAAGATCATGGCGGTCGGAACGCGGCATATCTCGGACAGGGCGATCACCAACCGAAAGCTCGGCACGGACGTCAAGTGCAAGAACGGCTACGTCTACGAGGACTTCAAGGAGCAGCCGGTCTGCGTGGCGGACCTCGGCGGCGGCGCGGCGACTGGCACGGCCGGCGACGTGAACTTCATGGCCCTCGGCGGCCACGTCTTCGAGTACAGCCCCAAAGGCACCCAGACGATCGTGGGCCCCGTGCGTACGGCGACGGGCCTGAACGTCTCGCTGGATCAGACGGACAACGACGGCGTCGAGATCACGCTGGGCATCCTGTCGCGTGGCCCCAACGTGTTCACCTGCGGCACGGACGGCGCGTTCTCGTTCAGCCTGAAGTTCAGCATCGCGGACGTCTCCGGCACCGACGACTGCGCGGTGGGCTTCCGGAAGGCGGAGGCGTACCAGGCTAACATCGACGACTACGACGAAATGGCCTGCCTGAACGTCATCAGCGGCGACATCAAGATCGAGACGATCTTGAACAACGGCGCGACGACCACGACCGACACGACCAACGACTGGGCCGATGGGGAGACTCACACGCTCAAGGTCAAGGTCAGCGCAGCTCGCGCTGTGACCTACGAGATCGACGGGGCGGCGCCGATCGTGACGGCGGCCTTCACGTTCGACAGTGGCGAGGTCGTCGTGCCGTTCTTCTTCTTCCTCCACGCGGCCGACGTGGCCGGCGAGGTGAACCTGATCGAGTGGAAGAGCGGCCTGGACGCTGAGGCGTAAACCGGGGGACGCATGTCGAATCCGAACGAAGGCACGGACTGGGCGGCCCAAGCTGGCCCGGGCGAGGCGAAACTCGACCTCAAGGACCCGATCGCCGAGCACGATCCCAACGTAGGGACGCGCTGGGCTGATCCGGTCGACGAGTCGAAGCCGCGTCCCCGTGTCCCTCGGGAGATCGACAAGTTCCTCGACCAGCCGACGTGGACCTGCCTGGACTGCGGATTCTCCACGCTGACCGAGAACGGGAAGGCGGCCCATCTGCGCGAGGGGCGCGACGGCATGACGCCCTGCCAGCGGGAGAAGCTGAACTTCAAGCCCGTCAAGAACTGCGCGAAATGCGGGGGCACTGGTCGGGGCGCCGGCCAGTGCCCCTCCTGCTCCGGGAGCGGAGAGGGCAGCGCGAGCGCCAAGTGTCGCGGTTGCAGCGGCAAGGGCGTCCCGCGCGAAGGCGCTGAGGAGTCCTGCAGCGTCTGTGGCGGAAGCGGCACGAGAACGTACTGCGCCGAGTGCGCTGGCAGCGGCGAGATCGCCCACTGCGGCGAATGTGGCGGCACCGGAAAGGTGCAGATGGCCGAGAGTGGCGGCGCGAACGCAACGCCTGCCCCTGCGGCTCCCGCGCTCGACCAGGACGCCCTCGCCAACAAGATCGCCGCTCCCATCATCGAGTCCATGAACCAGGGCTTCGCGATGCTGGCTCAGGCGCTCGCCGGCCGTGCTCCGAAGCCGGAAAAGAAGACCAAGAAGAAGGGGAAGGCGAAGGGCACCCATGCGAGCCCCTCAAGCGTTCCTGGAAGCCCTGAAGCGGGTGGATCCGAGCCTGTTCCCGGAGTGGAATGACCAAGCGAACCGCTGGATCATCCTCCGTCGCAACCCTCGGAATCCACTCCTACGTCCGCTTCCGGTCAAGCAGGTAGCCAACCCTGACGGGAGTTACCGACCGCTCGACAATCGGACCCTCGAGTGGCTCAAGACGAGCGACCTCCAGCGCCGTTTCTACGGGCGCAGGGAGCGTGACTTCGGAAAGCTCCTTGACCAGGCCATGCGTGACGAGGAGGCCGAGCTGGATCGCGAGCGCGAGCGCAAGGCGAACGACCGCTGGGAAGAAGTCGCCGATCGGGCCGCCTTCGCCTATAGGCGCATGGAGCGCCGGGGGCAGATCTAAGTGTCCGAAACGCTGAATCTCGCGATCGCTGACGCGCGGAGCCTCCTCAACGAGCCGTCCTCAGGCGGTGGGGTCACCGATCACGAGCTCGCCAAGTGGGGCAACGACGGCCAGCGGATTCTCGCGAACAAGATCCAGGCGGCGGACGCGAACTTCTTTGAGGAGAGCGACCAGTCCCTGGGGTTCACGGCTGGCACGGAGGAGTACGACCTCCCCGAGGTCTGTCGCGACCGCATCATCACGAAGGTCACCCGCACAGATCTTTCCGAGCGCGTGCCGATCGACAAGATTCCATTTCAGGATCGGGACGTCTACCAGCAGAGCGGCCTTATCTACACGGGCTCTAACGGTGAGGGGCGCTACTACTACCTGCGCGGGAACAAGATCGGGCTGAAGCCGACGCCGCGCTCGACGATCTCCGCGAACGTCCTCATCCACTATCTCCAGCTCCCACACGAGCTCCACTGGGGCGTTCTCGGGACCGCCGCCAGCAACAACGTGACGACTACGACGTTCAAGATGCCGACCTCTACGTCCACTGGGGCGAATCCGCACTTGAAGGCCGGCCGACTGGTGCTTCGCCCGAACTACTACGTGAACGCCAGGATTCGCATCCTGACAGGGAACGCCATCGGCACCGAGCGGAAGATCACGGCGTTCAACGTCGCGACTCAGTTCGCGACGATCGACAGTGCGTGGACGGCGGCGGACGTCGAGAACCGCGAGTACGTCATCCTCTCGCCACTCAGGGACGAGTACAAGTCCGCGATCTACCACTACATGCTGATGATGGCGGGCATCAAGAAGAAGAACACCGAGATCTACAAGCTGGGGGAGCTTGAGTGGTCGCGTGTGCTCAAGGAACTCGAAGAAACCGCTGACCTCCGCGCGCTCGACGGGAACACGTACGTCAAACCGCCGGCCGACTTCGACCTCGGGTAGCCACCATGGACGCGAAGGAATACGTCCTGGGGCGCCCAACAGGCGGTGTGAGCACCCGCATCTATCCGACGGAACTTCAGAAAGACGAGTTCGTCATGCTGAAGAACGTCGAGCCGTTCGGTAGCGTCGGGGCATTCGTGACCAGGAAGGGGACCGAGGCCTTCAACTCGACACTGCCAGTTGCGAACAAACCCGTGCGCGGCGCCTTTCGGCATTACAGCGGCAACAAGTGGCAGTTCATGATCGCTGGCACGGACATCTGGTACAAGACGGGCGCGGCTGGGAACTTCTCCGGGTCGCTTGGAACGGTAACCGAAGACAAGGACTGGTCCTTCGCTGCGTACTTGGACTACTGCTTTCTCGCAAACGGTACAGGCTCCTATCGGCTCAGTTCCGGAACCCTCAAGCAAGGGATCGGGTTTGGAGCGCCGAGCTCAGGGCCAACCGTTGCGACTGGCGCGGCTGGCGTTCTGACGGGGGACTACAAATACAAGTACACTTGGGTCTACGACTCAAATACGGCGCACGAGTCGAGCGCTTCAAGCGAAAGCGCGACGGTGAGCCCATCAGGGCAAAAGGTCGACCTCAGTAACATCGACAACACAAACGGCAACCCGTCGAAAAACATCTACAGGACAAAGGCGGGTGGGTCGGTATTCTATTACCTCACCAATATCCCGCACGGCACCACGACCTACACTGACAACACCCCAGACTCATCGCTTTCCGCGACGACCGCTCCAACAGACAACGGGAGACCGAGCGCGCCGAAGTTCATCGTCTTCTGGCGTGGGCGTATGGTTGTCGCCGACGTCCTTAGCGACGGTACGCCTGTCATCCGATTTTCAGCCATCTCGTCAACTGAGAAGTCGCCAGGGGGCGGCCTGACCGTCCACGGTGCTGGCGTCGAAATCTTTCCAGCGTCCCACTATCTCGCGGTGGGGGACGACGATAGCGACATTACTGGCCTTGCGGTAATTCAGGACCGCGTTGTGGTCTTCAAGGAAGACCAAATCTGGAACATTGACGGCGACGACGCGCTGAGCATCACGGCATGGAAGGCTCAGGCAAACGTCGGCTGCGTTGCCCCGAAGACCATCGTCAATATCGACGGCTCGCTATTCTTCCTCGGTCGTCACGGCGGCGCCCCTGCCGTGTTCGTGTACGACGGTTCCTCGGTTCGCAATATGAGCCTCGGGATCGAGCCGACGCTAATGGCGAACATCAAGGATCTCGGGGACACCGCGAACCAGCCTATCCAGCCATGCGCTACCAACTATCGGGGCTGCTACCTCCTCGCTTACCAGAAGACCGGAGGCAGCACCTACGAGGTGGCGCTACTGGATATGAGGCCGCCACAGATGCGGTGGCTCTTTGCCGACAAGATCGAGGCGTCCTGTTTCGTTCCGTGGTACGGGCCTGGCGATGACGGCGAGTTGTACTACGGTCACGCGACCGAAGCGCGGCTACTGCGTCTGGACTCGAAGCTGACCGACTACCACGCCACGACGCCGACCGCCGTGGCGATGACGATCGAGACAGGGTGGCTCGACCTAGATCACCCGTATCACCTGAAGCAGATCAACTGGATCGACATTTACGGCAAGGAGGGCGACCAGCCTGGCGGCGGCGATCCGGATCCTGGAGACACGACCATCACAGTCGAGCGCCGCTACGACTTCGCAAGCTCGGGGACCACGCACGACTGCGCCGCCGTAAATGTCTCCACTGCTACCAAGCACATGGGGCGCAGTCTATGGAAGCACCGGATCCATCCGGAGGGTTCCGAGGGTACGACTCCGGAAATCTGCTACCGGATGAAGCTGGTCATCACGACGTCCGCCCCGATCGAGATTCACCGAATCGTCATCAACTACACGCCATCGACCCCGGAGGACACTCATGGGCAGAGCTAGGGTGTCACGGGCCGAGGAGTAGGTAGGATGCCGCTCTTCACGCCACAGAACGCCGACCTCCTGGCCGGCCAGCAGCAGGGATACCGCGTCCTTGAGGCCAACACGGGCACCCAGACGCGGGAAGTCGGGCGGCTCATGGACCGCTACGGGGCGGCCAACGCCGAGTATTTGGCCAAAATGGTCGCCGCGCAGAAGGAGGCGGAAGGTCTCGCAAAGCTCAGGCTGGATGCCAAGCTCGAAGACGCGCAGCTCCGCTCTCGGATCCACGAGTACAAGCTGCAGCAACTGCGGAGGCAGTACAAGCAGCAGGAGAAGGATCAGAAGAACGCGATGTGGGCCGCGCTGATCGGTGCCGGATCTGCTCTCGCTCCAGGCGCCTACAAAGCCGTGAGCGGAATGTTCGCGCCGCCTCATCCCGGCCAGATCAGCTACACGCCACCATCCGAGATCTACAGGCTGTCGCCATTCGGTGGTGGCGGCCTTGAGGTTGGGCTGGCATGAGCCTGAACCTAGGTTCCTTCGGGGCGCTCAACCGCCTTACGGGCATTAGCTCGAAAGGGGCGCTCGTCAGCACTGAGCTCCAGAACCCGACGCCCGGACTCGACCAGAATAGATATTTCACCGAGATCGCCCGCACGCCTTCGACCATCGGGGCTGGCGGGATCATCACGAGGGCAAGCAATGAGAGGACGGCTCAGGCGGAAGATGGGCGCGCTCGCGACGAGTTTGAACTGCGCCGAGAGCTGGCTCGACGTGACGTGGCCAGCACGTTCGGTGACGCGCGCCAGCGGCTGCAGGCCAGCCTCCACAGGCGCGGTGTAGGCAGATCCGGCTTTGCCGCCGAAGCGATGAGCCGTCTTGGCGCTCAGGAAGCTGGCGCCCTGGCTGAGGTCGAAGCCGGGCTGACCGAAAGCCTCATGAGGTTCAAGCAGGAGCAGGAAGCGATCCGCCTTCAGGAGCAGGCTATCCGCAGGGCGAGAGCGAAGCGGAGGCAGGGGAAGAGAGTTGGCGGGGCGCTCGCTCTGGCTGGGCTCGCTCTGGCGCCTCTCACGGGCGGCCTATCTCTCGGGCTCACTGGGGCTGGCGCGCAGATGGCGCTGGCGTAGGAGATGCCGATGGCCAAGGGACCGCTCCGGACGTTCTTCAGGGAAAACGCGGGCTTCGACGAAGACCAGCCTGACCTGACGGACTACCTCCTCGACTCGATGATCTCCCAGGGCGCGCAGCCTAGGCGCGTAACTCCGAGCGGCCAGGTGATCCCTACCCCTACGTCGATGGCGAGGGCGACGGTGAGGCGTGGCCCCTTCGGCGTGCCGATCCCTCAGCTCTCCATGCCCCCCGAGGGCGACGTCACGGTGAAGGGCAGCCCTTACCCAGCGATGCCTGGCCCGCCCCCGGCGCCAGCGGCGATGCCCCAGATGCGTAAGCCTGGGTGGGCGGAGTTCCTTTCGATGGCTGGCGGCGGGATCGCCGACGCCTTCAACGCCCGCGCGGGGCGCCGATCCGATTGGTTTGGGCGCATCTCTGGCATGGAGCAGGCCCAGCGCGATAGGGAGTACCAGCTTGCGCTGGCGGAAAGGTCTGCCCTCGAGCAGGCTGCGCGGCTCGCGCACCAGTATGACTGGCAGCGCTATAACGCGGGCCAGCAGGAAAGGCGGTTCGATCAGCAGGTAGAGGACAAGGCGGCCGAGCGGAAGCTCTACGAGCAGCTTATCGGCAAGCAGCAGGAGGATGCCCAGCGTCAAGCCGAGTTCCAGAAGCACATCATGGGCCTCCACGCCGCCGAGAGGTTCAAGGATGTGGGGACGCTAGCCGACCTGAAGGATAAGATGAGCCAGGGCGCTTTGACGGCCCGCACACCTGAAGAGCTTGCCGCACTTCAGATGGCGGCTGAAGCCGCTGGGAAGCCTCTCCGAGACAACATGCTCCGCCAGAACAAGAGCGATGTCTTCGAGCGAGAGGTTGAGCAGGAGGTCCGCCGACTCGTGCTGGAGCACATGGCAAAAGACCCCAGCAGTGGCCACGGTTTCGGAGGCCTTGGCCTCTCGTACCAGTACCGGAAGCAGGCCGAGGAAAACGTCAGGCGCCGACGCCCAGAGTTGAAGTAGGGGCGGCTAGAAGTCGTTGACCGCTAAAGACAGGCCCTTCTTTTCCCCAGGCACGTAGAGATTCATCCACGGGGCGCCATTTTCGTCAACGTACAGCGCGGCCCCAGAACCCTTTCCCGGGCCGCTGATTAAGACCCCACTGCGCCACTTGTTCTCGCCGCCAGCCCAGATCCGTACGCTCCCATTCTTGCCATCTGAAACGTCGATCGACTGGGCGTCGATTGCGCGGGCCTTGATGCTGTCGACCTCAATGATCTGTGGCCTGAAGAGGTACGTCGAGCCCAATGCGGACACAGCCCCGATAACGGCGCTGAGGAGCGAGCAGGCGACCAGCTTCATAGAGCCCTCCCGGTTAGGTGTGCGTTGAACACCATACCAAATGTCGGCCCATAGTTCAAGCGGTTTTTGGTGTCACGCCCCGATGAAGGGCGTGGAGAACGTCAAGGTCTGCAGGCGCTGCCACGTTCAGAAGCCCGGGTCCGAGTTCTACAAGAACGGGCCCCGCTTGGCCTCTAGGTGCAAGGCCTGCCACGTCCAGAAGGTCTCGGCATACAAGCGCTCCAACCGTGGGAAGGTCCACAAGTGGGCCGTGGTGGGCTGATGTCGATCCGCAGCGAAATCAACAGGATGCTGCGGCAGCAGAAGAAGCCACAGCCATACGAGCCCCCCGCGCCCCCGCCCGACCGGATGGACGGGATGGCGTGGTACGAGAAGGGTCTTGACTATCTAAATCGCCCCGCTGCCGCGAGCGCTGGGTGGGCGAAGGCCCTGCTTCAGGGTGGCAACCCTTGGAAGGCCTGGCTCAGGAACTTCACTGGGGAAGAGACCACGTCCTTCTCGGACGTCTTGGCTGCCGCTGGAATGGACCGTGGTGTCGCCCGCGCCACTCTCGGCTTCGCTCTGGACGTGGTGGCGGATCCAACCTCTTGGGTTACCTTCGGCAGTGGGGCTGGCGCCAAGATTGCGGTCAAGGGTGCCTCAAAGACGCTGACGACGGCCGGCCAAGCGGCCCACGCGGCTATCGCCGCAAAGAAAGCCGCCCGCCTCCAGGAGTTGATCCCGAAGCTCGCCGCAAAGAACCCCGCCGCGCTCGATCGCCTGATGACCGTTACGGGGCTCACGCACCTGAAGGGTTCGTGGGTCAGCGAGGCCGCGACACACCCGGTTATCGCGAAGGAGGTCGGCCGGGAGATCGCGTCCAGGCAGGTCGGCCGCGCCATCAAAGGCGAGCTCCTCCCGTCCCGCATGGAAGCGCTTGCGGGGAAGGGCGTGCGCCCCCAAGACCTCGTAAAGGCTCCATCCCTGCGCTTCGCGGGGGTTGAGATCCCTGGCTCCGCCGCCGCCCTCAAGGCGACAGGCGCCACGTTCAAGGGCGCCTATGGGCTGGCTGAGAAGGTTCCCGTCGCGGGGAAGGTGCTCACCGCCGCGCGCGTGGGTGCCGAGAAGGCCAAGGCTGGCCTCAAGGCGATCTTCTCCACGTCTAGCGGCATGCCCGAGCTCGACTCGATCATCCGGCGCAAGCGCAGCACGATGGACTTCCAGACCAACCAGTTCATGAACATGGTCGAGGAGAGCTTCATCAAGCCTCTCCAGGAGATCAAGAAGAAGCTCGGGCCTGAGCAGTACCAGAAGGCCCTGCGCGAGATCCGCGAGTTCAATGAAGGCATCCTCGTCGAGACGGTGAAGGACGTCCCCGACGAGGCCGCTGTGGCGCTGATGCGGAACAAGGTCGAGCGCCTGAAGGCGAAGCTGGCGGAACTCGGCCCCGTGGACACGGGAGGCTTCATCCAGGCGGCCGAAGCCGCCCTCAAGAAGGCAGAGGCCCTGAGAACTGGGGTCCCTCTCCCCGCCGCAGCGAAGCTGTCACCAAAGCAGCTCGAGAAGAAGCGCGCCAAGCTCCAGGCGGAGCTCGACGAGGCCCAGAAGGTGCTCGCTGGCCCTGCCCCCACGGTGAAGCTCAAGACGATGGAGCGGATCCGGCCGGAGCCGACTCTCCCCGAGGCCAAGGCCGTCGCGGAGGGCATGAAGGAGGCCTACGCGAAGATGCACACGGCCGAGGGCAAGGTGCTCGTCAACCCGCCCGACGCCATGCGCTTTTACTTCCCGCATTACATGCGGGACGAAATCCGCGAACTCTTGACCGCGCTGGTCCCCTCCGAGATGAGGAAGCTCCTGCGCTCGGAACACTCGGGCTTCCTTGGGTCGGCCATGCACCGCACGACCAAGGGTAACGTGGACGAGATCTCCGTAGACAAGCTAGTCCAGTCCGGGGCGCTCGACGGCTGGAAGGTGCGCGATTACCTGAAGTCGAAGGGCATCCACCTGTCCGGTGACGACCTCCTCGTCTTCGAGAGCGACCCGCTCAAGGCGTTCGTCCGCCGAGGCCTGAGCTCGATCCGGGCCACGAACGCGGCCGAGATGGTCCGCGAGGTCATGGAGGCTCCGGGCATCCTGAAGGCCAAGTTCCACCTGTCCCCCGAGTCCGCGAAGGACGTCATTCAGACGCTCAACCAGCATCCCGGGCATGCCGCCTTCATGGCGACCAAGCAGTTCGTCGAGCGGTTCAAGTCGGAAGCCGAGAAGGAGGCGATGAAGCACGGGGCCGAGAAGGGCCTCCAGTCGAACTTCCTGACGGAGGTCCCGCGCACGTTCCTTGAGCACGTCCTGAAGAACGCGAAGGACAACGCCGGCCTCGAGATCTACGTCCTTCCGCAGGAAGTCGCGAAGCACCTTTCGCGCGCCTACTCTATGCACTTCGATGAGAAGGCGATCTCCGACCTCGTCAAGATGACCGATCGGATGACCGCCTGGTGGAAGGCGTTCGCTACGGCGGTGCGCCCCGGGTTCCACATCCGCAACGAGATCTCGAACCTCTGGCAGATGTACTTGGGCGGCGTCCGCAGCACAGCGCCCGCGATCCAGGCGTTCCTCGCGATGACGGGCAAGCCCGAGGCTGTCGCGAACGTCGGTCGCTACACCGCCAAGGAAGCGCTCGACCTCGCCGACCGCTGGGGCATGCGGAAGACGGGGTTCATCGGTTCGGACATCGACGAGCTGGTCAAGCGCCGGATGGAGCCGAGCGCCAACCTACTTTCGCTCTCTGGCCCCGTGGTCCGCGCGGGCAGCGCCATCGGCACGGCGTTCGAGGATCACGCCAAGGTGACGATGTTCTTCGACCAGCTCGCGAAGGGTGCGGACCCTGCGGCTGCGGCGATGCACGTCCAGAAGTATCTTTTCGATTACAGCGACCTCACCGCCTACGAGAAGACGTTCTTCCGCCGGCTGATCCCCTTCTACACGTTCACGCGCAAGAGCATCCCACTTGCCCTCGAAACGATCGTCACGAGGCCTGGCGTCCCCGCCGCCCTCGGGAAGGCGCAGCAGGAAGGTCGCGCGAATGTCGAGGACCCGATCAGGAACCAGTTCGTTGCCTCGTGGATCAAGGAGGGCCTTGGGGTCCCCGTCCGTTCTTCGGGTGGACAGACTGAGTTCTTCCTGCTCAAGGGCTGGATCCCGCTCGCGGAGCTCGCCAAGATCGACGTCCAAGAAGTCTTCGGGATGCTCCACCCCGCCGTGAAGGCTCCCATCGAACTCGCGATGAACCGCTCGGTCTTCACCGGGAGGCCCATCGAGCGCTACCCCGGGCAGAAGGAAAAGCTCGTCGGCGTGCCGATGTCCGCGCAGACGGCGCACCTCCTCAAGAACCTCGTCTTCGTGCAGGAGATCGACAGACTCTTCTTCCAGAACCCCGTCAGCCTGGCGGGCACGCCCGCGATGGCGCTCGGCTTCCGCACCTACGCGCAGGACAAGGTCATCCAGATGCGGTCGCGCTACTACGAACTGAATCAGCAGATCGGCGACCTCAAGAACATCATCACTCTCTCCACCAAGCGCCACGGCGCCGACTCCTCGCTGACCAAGCAGGCGGAGGAGAGGCTTCAGGTAGTCATTGGGCAGCGAGACCGCGTGAAGGCGGACCTGCTGTCGATCGATCCTGAGGCGCTCTCCACGAAGAAGCCTGGGCCGCTGAAGCCGAAGCCTCTCCCGAAGACTCTCGAGGGATTCCGTCGGAGCGTTGACCTTGATCGACTGCTCAGGCCTACGCCAGCGAAGACTGGGGCAGGGCAGTGAAAAACACAGTAATCCCGAGCCCTGCGCCGGATGGCACGCCTGAGTCGCGCCTGAGGGCGCTTGAAGCCTCGGTCCGGGCGATCATCCGGAATCTCGATGCCCTGGGGAAGCCGTCCCTTGAGGGGCGGAACGTGGCTTTCGAGACGCTTCGGGCCAGCAACCTCGCGACTGACGTCTTCGGTCGGAACGACCCCGCGCAGATCACGGCGCACACGAACGACTGGGCGCTCGACCTCGATTACTCCGCGTTCTTCATTCACTCCTCGGCCGCGTACAACCTGACCGGGATTGCGGGCGGGGCGGATGGGCGTCCGATCCTCCTCATTAACAAGGGCTCCCAAAACATCACCCTCAAGCACGAGAGCGCGAACTCGTTCGCCGCGAACCGCTTCAAGTTCTCGGACGGCAACGACGTCGTCCTCGGGGCAGGGGAATCGGCCATCTTCAGATACGACTCGGCACCGGACGTAATGCGCTGGAGGTACGTATCCACGGGCGGCGGGGGAGGCGGCAGCGGCGTGCCGACTTCCCGCACGATCACTGCCACCGCGCCAGTTCGCATCGACGGTGGCGCCAGCGCGGACCTGTCGGCAGACAGAACGATCTCGGTCAACGACGCGACCACCGCCGCCAAGGGCGCGGTCGAGCTTGCCACGAGCGGGGAGAACGCCGCGAACGTCGCCGTCCAGGGCAACGACAGCAGAATCAACGTCGTCACGACGAAGGGTGACATTTATGCGGCGAGTGGGGTCAACACCCCCGCTCGACGCACGGTGGGGTCCGACGGGCAAGTCCTCACGGCTGACTCCGCTGATTCTACCGGGCTCTCCTATAAGTGGTTTGCGGGCTCGATGGGCGCGGCAGTCGGGGGGAACGGCGTTGATGGCGCAGTGTCCCTTGGATCTAGCACAGTCACCGTCACGACTAGCTTCGTCCTCAACTACACGACCCTGGACGTGGGGACCGGAACGCTTTCGCTGGAAGGCACATTCTGGACTCATATCGTCTACGCCGAAACGATTACCGGGACAGGCGGGATAGTCCAGCGGGGAGCATCTACGTTTGGCGGTAACGGCGGAGGCGCGGGCGCGACAGGCGCAAGCGGGGGTGGCTCTGGTGGTGCTGGGGGCCGCTCTCCGACGTCCTTTTGGGTCTACGCAAAGCAGGTCACCGGAAGCGGGACCATTAGAATCCTGCCGTTCGATGGAGTGGTAGGCAACAACGCGACCGCCGCGACCGTGACGGGCAACGGGGCCCAGTCCACCTCGGGCTCCCTGCAGACGAGCTTCTTTGGCTCCACGGATGTTACTTGGTTCGCTGGCTCGGTTGGCCCCTCCACAGGCGGCCAAAGCGCCGGGCCAGGCGGAACGACATCCGACGGCGGCACCAACGACTCGGAAGTCATCCAAGTCCTCTACGACTGGGCGACTTGGATCTCCCCGAAGGGCCCGAACCGCGCGACGACGACTACGCTCTCTGCGGGCGGTGGTAGGTACTTCTACTCGCGCACGGGGCAGGGCGGAGGCGCGGGCGGGAGAAATACGGGGGCGCAGGGCGGGGGCGGGGGCGCAGGGGGCTCGGCGCTGATTGGGCGCACGCAGTCTGGTGCGGCGCGTGCCCGTGGGGGAGATGGCGGCGCCGGCGGAGCTGGCGGCGCTGGCTCCGGTGGTGGCGGCGGTGGATCTGGGTCCGAAGGTGGCACGCTCTACGTCGAAGCCATGTCCATCGCGTCGGGTTGGACGCTTTCAGCCCTAGGTGGAAACGGCGGGAACGGCGGCGCAGGGCACGGCTGGGGTGGCGGCGGTGGCGGTGGCGCTGGCGGAGACGGCGGCATCGTCATCGTCTACACGGCGGTCGCTACGTCAGCCACGATCAGCGCTGCTGGCGGGACGGGTGGGACTGGTGGTGCCGCTGGTGCGTCCGGCGGGGCTCCTGGCTCGAATGGCTCGAACGGTCGAGCCGGCTACACCAAGAACTTCGTGAGGCAGGCCGCGTGAGTGACTCAGATTTGACGAGGGCCAAGGCAATTGCGGCCCTCAAGGGCACTGTCGAAGCGCCGAAGGGGAAGCCCCTTAGCTACGTGCGGATGCGCTGCCGCGTCTGCGACGTGCCAATCCCCGCTGGGGATAAGGACAAAGATCCGCTCAACTACGCCAGGGTCGGTCTTCCGATGGGCGTTGAGTACAACCCGAAGGTGCATTTTCCCGTCGAGTGCGTCGACTGCGCGATGGAGTCACGGCGCGAGGTGGAAGAGGCTGAACAGCAGCGCGAGCTGGACAGCCTCTACGCGGCGATGGAGCGCGAACACTTTGGGGTGATGTCCGAGGAGACGATTAAGCGCGAGGTGAGTGCTGGGCGGTTGTCGCCCGCTGACGGGCTTTTCGAGTTCATGGCACTCATGAAGACGGGCACGTCCGGGGGAGAAAGGGTAGGAGGCTGATGGAGCCGTATTGGTTTGTCCCAGACGGGGATGTTGTCCAGGCTGCCAAGCAGCTCGAGACGAGCGCTGGTGAGGTCTGGAAGTACGTCGCCTACGTGCTGGCTGGCGTTGTCGTCGTCCTCGCCGGGATCATCTGGAGGGACGTCCAGGAGGACAAGAAGGACGCGAAGGAGCGGGAGGCCCGCCTCAACGCGCTCCTTGATAGGCAAAAAGGAGGGACCCCGTGATTCGGCTGCTCAAAGCCATCCTGTCGTGGTTCGGGGAGTGCAGGCGCCTCAGGGCTGAGAACGCCAGGCGGGAGCGGGAACTCTTGGCTGCGGCTCAGGCTCCTGGAGCGCCCGCCGAGCTCGTCGATGCGGCCACGATTTACTTTCGGCAGAGCGCCAAGAACGTGAAGGAGGCGAACAATGGATCTGGCAAGGCTGGTCGGGCAGGAGTCGCTTGAAGCTCTCCGCAACTTCCTTCAAGGGGAAGCGGAAGATCTCGGCGAGTGGGGGAAGATCCTAGCCGCTGACGCCGTTCGCGCGGTGAAGCAGGGGCGGCAGGACATCCTTTCAGAGATCAAGGAGCAGGCCAAGGTGTTGGCTGAGAGCAAGCGCATCCGGACGGTGGGGTTCGCGTGGGAACACGTCGCAAAGATTGTCGTGTCGTTGGCTAAGGTGGCCGTTCAAGCCATGGAACTGAAGGGGTAGGGGTATGAAGACGATCGGCGCCCTCTTTCTCGGGCTCATCCTCGCCGGCTGCGGCGACAAGGGATACATCCGCGCGGAGGCGATCGACGGCCTCGTGGACAAGGTCTCCGAGCGCCACGACGCCATGCTGAACGGGACCCTCGATCCGAAGAGCGTGAGTCCGGAGGACAAGGCTACATATCTGCGGTCGACGCAGATTCTCCGGGAGGCGATCAACGCCGCCAAGAATCGCTGACACACTCCCTACCCTCGGCCCTGGCCCGCCTTAGCCCGATTTCCGTCCAGTGGCGCAGATCGGGGCCGAAATCTTAGGGCAGCCCCAGCCGTAGCCCGCCCCGGGCGTTCTCCTCCCGGGGACTCCGGTTGCACCCGACCCTTCCCCCGGAGGGTCGAAAACCGGCGGCTGGGGCACAATTTACCGTGGATGTCTTGCGGTAGGTGGTTAAGCGTTCGTACGCGTAGGCTGGCGTACGTACGCTAACTGGAATGGCTTGGCGCAGTGCGGGCAAGTCACTTCATGCTCCTTGCGCCAGTGCGCCGCTCGGCACCTCGGACTGCAGAAGCGGCGCCGAGCGGAGCGCCGGCCGTCGCACTCCTTCCCGCACTCGAGGCAGGTCGTCACGGGCCCTCCGTCCTCTGGCGCGTCCCCTTCGGCAGGAGCTTGTCCTTGATGTTCTGTGCCCCTATCTCCAGCAGCCAGATCAGCCCTACTGGGTGGCCGGAATGTTCCACTTGCCAGCCCCCCTTTCCGGGCTCAAGGGCCATCACGATCACTTGGGCGCCGGCCCCTAGGCGTTGCGCGAGTTCGGAAGTTGCAGCGGCGACGAGCTGCTCGAGGCGTTCGGGTGGAACCTCTGGCCCGCGCTGGTTCTGGTCGTTAGTCGTATATCACCTCGTTAGCGTATCGCCTTCCAGCACTTACCACTAGTCACCCGGTAGACCTGATCCCGCGTCAGGTGGAGATACTCGGCAATCTCGTTGTTGCTGCGCCCTAGCTGTGCCAGCTTGCGGATCTCATGCACCTGGAGCAAGGATAGCACCGTCGGCTTCCGTCCCTTCCGGATCATGTCCTCGTGGTTTTCCTTCCGTGTCCCGATGAATAGATGGTCCGGTCGCACGCACGGCGGGTTGTCGCACTTGTGGCAGACGTCCACATCGCTACCTGGCGCGTATCCTGTATGCAGGAACCATGAGTATTTGTGGGCCGACCACGCCCGCTCCTTGGTCCTGAACTGCCCGTAGCCGCCGTGGTAGGTGTAGGCAGTCCACACCCAACAGGTATCCGTCTTCTTGACGTTGGCCCAGAACCGAATCTCGGTAGGAGCGCCAGCACCTAGCGTTCCGCACCGGACACACTTGTTGTAGCCAAGCTCTCGGCTCATCTTGTGCCGCCAGAACTCGCCGCAAAGTCTCTTCACCATACGCTGACTACACCTTATGCGTATCGGTACGCCTGGCCTCGAAACACTCCTCGCAATCACAGTTGCTTAGGGCCTCATTGATTTCCTTTAGTAGGGCTGGGATCCAGAGCTTACACGCAGCCTCCTTGTCCTCGGCATCCAGTACGACCTCTAAGGTGCCGCGAATCACGTGCAGCCGTTCGGCGTGAAAGCCAGCCATATTTCACCTTCCAGTTATTCAGACCTTACCGGATTTCGATAAACCACCCTAAGCTCCCTTGATTCGACCGTTTGTACTATGACCCGCAGTACGGTGCGGGCTTGTGGCGTTCTTCAAGCCATTCCCCTAGCTGCTTGTGAAGCTTCTTCACGTTCTCTCGGGTGAGGTAGAACCACACCCCATCCTCGCGCTTCATGCCAGCGGCCACCCACACCTCAGCGTTCCCGGCTTGGGTCGTGGAAATATCCGTGTAGCCAGCGTGGTCTAGGTGAATCTTCATTTCCCCTCCGGTCGTGAATCGCTGGATTCGTCTAATCCGTCCGAGAAGCAGCTTTCACAGATCAAAGTTGCCGACTTCGCCAGAGAAGGCAGCACCAGCTCGACGCGCTTGCAGTAGTCGCACTCCTGATACCAGGAGTCGGCGTAGGCCCACGGTACACGCTTGCAGAGCGCCCGATAGTCCTCGTGCGGATCCATAGTCATCGAGCCTTCGATTGGTCTAACTTGTCCACGTCCCGGCCAGCCGCCATCAAGCGCTCAAGGCACAGGTCGGCATCGCCACCCCCGAGGCAGACATGATCGGCGGCGCTCCATTCGATCTTGCCGCAGGCCGTACACTCCGCCTTCCGCCTGCACGTACCGAGGCTGGCGTTGTACTCGTGGTCCTCGTGCCAGATTGGGCTCACGAAGCAGAATGCACCTTTCGGGCAGCTCATTTGCCCTCCGGACGTCGTTCTTGGGATTGACGAAATCCGATCCCGTAGCCCTTCTCGAACGCCATCTGGAGGTGCTTTACCACCTCCGGGATCAGGTCCCACGCGACGGGCGGGAACGCCCCGCTGGCGATGGCCTCCCGCATCCCGATTTCGGTGTACCAGAGAGGAGGCTTGGGCTCGTGTGATTCAGGCATTGTTCTTCACCACCCACTTCGTGCAGGTCCGGCAGAGGACGCCCGTCGTGTAGCCAAGCGCCACCTTGTCTCGATGCAGCATCCCGCAAACGCTCCACACGGAATTGTGAAAGAACCAATGACTGGTCTGCCAGTTGCAGAGCCACATTCCACGGACGACAAATGTCATGAAGTGCGCCTCCCCTTGTGCGGCCGGAAGCACGGGGTTTCGTCCCCGTGGTAGTGCGCGACCCGCGTCCGGACCACCGGGCACCGACCGCGATTGCACGTTTGCCGCTGGCGGCGGGCGAGCCCCGGCACGGGCGGCACTATTTCCCAGCGGTTGAACTTATGACGATGCCTTGTCGTAGTTCTCATCTTCCGACCTCCGCAGGCTTCAGGTCTCGGCAGTCCTTTCGCTTGTGCTGCGGCTCGCAGGAGTGGACGTGGCTCCAGCACCAGCGGCAGACCAGCAGATTGCAGTGGTGGCACCGATAGCGCCTCCGGACCTCGTCGCCGCAATCCTCGCACTCAGGCGCTTTATTCACGATCTACGCCTCCCTCGTTTCGTGCGCCTCGCACCCGATCCAGGCAAGGCACCTCCGCTGCTGGTGAAAGACGATCTTGGCGTGGTGCTTGACCTCGACCCAATACGTTCTCCACTCAGACCAGTCATGCACATGGTTCATTAGGCGACTCCCCCGAAAAGGATCTCCTGGGACAGCCGCTTAACTGCGGCCTCGCAATACTTCTCCTCCCGCTCGATGCCGACGCACGAATAGCCAAGCTCCTTGGACGCTACGAGGGTCGTCCCTGAGCCCATGAATGGGTCAAGGACGGTCTTCGTCCCGTCCGGGGCCAGTGAGAGCGCCCACTTCATGACCTCGACCGGCTTCTGGGTGGGATGCCAGCGCGGCTCCTTGTGGATGCCGCCATGCTCCTGCAGCATCCCGTTCCAGCGCCAGCGGAGCTTCCGAACGGCCTTCGGCATGTTCGTCCAGGCCAGCTCACAATCCGCGAAGTCCCCTGTGTTGTCCTTGTCCCAGACAAGCCAGCAGGAGGACGGCGGGAGGACGTAGTAGTTGCCACCGAAGACGATGCTCCAGCGGGCCTTCGCCATCGCCATTTCGAGAAGCCACTGAGGGATGGGCTTGTCGTCCCACGAGGCCACCCCGTAGTCTGTCGCCACCGCCGCATTCGTGCGGCTCTTGTTCTTCCCCCTGGCTTCCCCGATCCCGTAAGGCGGATCGGTCAGGAGGAGGTCGACGGGCTGGAGGAAGGGCATGACCTGAACCGCGTCCCCGTGGTAGATCGTCAGGCCCTTGGACTCGTAGTACGGTTTCATCGAATGGCTTTCGACCTTAGTGGTCCAACAGCTTCTTCGCGTGGCGGCAGCGGTCACAATCGCGCTGCTCCTTTCCCTCATCTGGATACTGGCAGATGCAGAGCTTCATGAACTCGATGATGGTCTGTCGAAGGGCCTCGATATAGGCGTCCTTAGAGTTGATGTTGGAGTAAAGCATCAAATGGCTCAAACGCGAACGGCTCCCAGGTACTTCATCCCGAACGGCTCCTTGATCAGGTCGCTGACCCGCGCCGCTGCCTCCGCGATGGCCGCTTCGCGGTCCTCGTTCCAGGAGTCGATAACGGTGACTTCGATGGCAGACCTAATCCGAAAGGAAACCTTCCACTTCGGCGGAGGTGGAGCCTGTGGAGCTAGGCCCATCGGGGACGGAGGGGGAACATCGGGCAGCGGAACCTTCACAACGGTCTTCTTCGTAGGCATACCTCTCTCCTTTCAAAGAGTCTCTTTAGGTCTTCGATCTAATGGCACTCACAATGGTCCACGCACTTCGGGGCGCAGATCCAGCACACGTCCCAACTACAGGTGCAGTTGTCGCCCCCGTACCCGCAGCACTTGCACGCGTTCTCAGGCATCGACTAGCCCTTCAGCGTCCTTCGCGCTCGCGAACGATCAGTCCGGTCGCCTTCTCTAGAGCGGCCGGTGTGATGTAGATGGCCTGATTGAATCCATTCTCGTCCTTGCCGAACTCGAAGCAGATATGGCGCTTCCGCCTGTCCTCTTCACCTGAGGCGTATAGGACGCGGACCTTGGACCGGGTGACGAGCCTTCCTCGGTCGTCGTAGTAAACAAGCACCGCAAGATTTCGCATATCACCCCTTCAGTCCAAGCCCTGTGGAACCTTGATCCTTCCGAAGATCACGGCCGGGTGGCTCCCTATGTGCCGCACCCAGAGTCGCCCACCCTCGAACCCGCGCCTCCGTTTCCCGCAGAACGGGCACTTGCGCCGGACGTCCTTCCAGCGGACGGCCACCTTGCCGTCCTCGTATCGGTGCATGACCCTCATACATGAGCCCCGCACCTCGGCTCAGCACCGATCTTGCCGACCGCCTCCGCGTCGCACAGGAAGCACTTCGGAGAAGGTCCGACTCGCTTTTCGGTGCAACCGTCCCGGTGGTCCCCAATCTGCCCCTGCGCGGTCTGGACGATCAGGCACCCACAAGGCAGGTATGGCGGCTTGGGCTTTTCGGCGACTCCGCAGACCTTGTTGAAGAGGTCCGACATGGCGGCGAACTCTTGCGGAGCCTGTGGCGCGATCACTGCCTTGGAGATCAGTGCGAGCCACGCATCCCGCAGGGCCATGACCGTTGGGGCGGAGCTGGCGGACGAGGGCGGCCCCAGTGCCTTCCGGCAGCGGGCGACGATCTCCTCAGCCTGGGAGCATTCCGCGAAGAAGAGATCGCTTTGGCCCGCGATCCACTCCAGCACTTCCCGATAGGCACTGTTCTGGAGAAGGGCGACTTCCTTCTTGTGCTGCTCCTCCAGCGTGATGCGAGAGCGACCGGCGATGTCGACTTTCAGCCTCTTAATTTCGGCGTCTTTTTCGTCAAGCTCCTTGGCGAAGGCGGCATACTGCTTCAACAGGCCATCCTGTAACTCCCGGGCGCACTCATGTTCCTTCTCAACCTGAGCCTTCAGCCGCTTAACCTCGGCTTCGGCAGCTTCCGCCCGCTTCTCCCAGCGTTCGATGTAGTCGCAGGACACCTTGGCGTCCGCCTTCAGCCGCTCGATCTCGGCCTTCGCCGCCTCTAGGTCGCTCAACACTTGCTCTTGCCACTTCAGTGCAAGCTCGACGGTGGACCAGTGGCCCATCAGGCGGCGGAGGGAGCAAATCTCCTGGGCCTGGTCGCTGTGGATCTTGATGAACTCCGTGTTGCACTGATCCAAGTGGGCGGCCTCGGCTTGCAGCTTTTCAAGCTTCTGATCAGCGGCCTCTTTGTCGCGCTTCCACAGGGCCGAGTTGACGTTAGCCGCTTCAACCGTGGCGACGAGATCGGCAACAAGATGCTCGATAGCGTGGGCCAGGTCAGCCTTCGTCATATGCGGGGATTCAAGGGGATCTCCGCCGCCGCCGATGAAGAAGCTATCCACAAGCTCGTAAATCTTCTCGCTCTGGATCTCTTTAGGAGTCATCGTTTCACCTCAGTCATGGACTTTCCGATCAGTCCTTTCGCTTCCACTTGTCCGGGCCGCTGTCGACCAGGAAGACCACCTTTCCGTCGCCGTTCACCTTCGCGGTCAGCGGGCTCGTGTCGTAGCCGCAGGCCCGGCATTTCGCGTAGCCCCATCCCCTGCCAAAGACAGCGCAGCACCGATCGCACATGACCAACTCGACTGGGCCGACTCCTTCCGTAGCCATTCCTTACTCGCCCGAGATCACGGGCATCTTGGCCAGCGTCTCCTGCATGTCGAGCACCTTCGCATAGACCTCCGTCGTCTTGCTCGACTCGTGGCCGGCGAAGACCTGCGCCTTCCGGAGGTCGTGAGTCATCGTGTAGATCGTGCTGATAGCGGTGTGGCGCAGCGTGTGGATGCCGCGACCGCGCATGTAGAGCCCGGCGTGTTCGATCAGCAGCCGCCAGCGGCGCTGGATGCTGCGGAGAGAGGCGTGGCCACCGACGCAGACCTGCTCAGTCCACTCCGTCTTCTCCTTGGTCTGCTTGTCGGTTCTGGATCGGTGGATTTCGCACGGCTTGGCCCGGCCCGGAAAGATGTAGCCCGACTCAACCATGGACGCGCGGCGCCGAAGAACCTCCATTACGGCCGGAGCGACCTCGACAGGCTCAGGCCGCAGGCGCCGCTTCTTGCGACGCGCGAGGAGAAGTCGATTCGGAAGGACGTCGTCCTTCTCGATGTGCCCGACCTCTGACAACCTGAACCCGCCGTTGACCGCGATGATGTACCAGTCGAGATCCCGAGCGGCCATCGCCGCCTCCTGGCTGGATGCCTCCGCGTGAGCCGCCCTGTGCCTAGCGAGCGCGAGAACCATGTTCGCTTCCTCAGGCCGAAGCAACTTCGCGTCACCCAAGGTCCAGTCGCCCATGCTGCCGCTCATGGTGTGTCCTCCCTACCTACTCGTGAAAATCCAACAAGACCGAATGCGTGAGCTCGTGGGGCAGCGCCGCCAGGTAGGCGCCGTCGAAGCTGAAGTAGACGGCGACCTCGATCCATTGGCCGTACTGGTTCGCGCCAGCGGTTCCGTGAAGCGGCGTTGTCGGGCTGTCGAAGACGACGATCGGCACGGTCTTGGCGCAGAGGATAAGGATCTCGTCCGAGTAGCCCGAGAGCCCCCAGAAGTCTTTCTCGCGAACCCACTGGGCAACGCGCATGTCGACGATGCCCATCGCCTTCTCGCGGTCCAGGTCTTCCGCCCTGAACGTGGCGGGCAGCACGACCGGGTATCCATCAGGCGTGTATTCGATGGGTCCGTACGGGAAGACAGGAAGGCGGTCGCGCTCGCACCCCACCAAGGCGACAGCGAGAGCGGCGGAGCGGACGGTGGCGATCAAGTGGACACCTTCTTCTCGTGCAGCTTCCGCATGCCGCAGAGCCCGCAGAACTTCACGATGGCAGGCCCGATCACAAGGCCGTCGACCGACGGGACCTGATCCCCCTCCTTGATCTGGCAGAAGACGTGCTTGTCGTGGCCGCACTCGTCCTGCGACACAAAGCGGCCGATCGTGCGCTCCGTGATGTCGTGCGGGACGTACTGCCCCTCTTTGGCCTCGTCCAGGTAGAACTCGTTGATGTGGCCGAGCGAGCAGATGCCGGCGAAGAGTTTCTCCTGGGCGACGAACATCAGTCGCTCATGCGGCGCCGAGCCATCGGCCGCTGGCCAGCAGTCGATCAACTGCCCACACGCTCGGCACTCGGGGAAGGCCTCGACAATTTGGGCCGCGATCTCTCTCACGTTCACGCCGCGTTCCTCCGCTGGATCTCTTTCTCGATGTCCTCGGGCACGGTCCAGAGGCCTTGCGCGCCAAGGCAGGGAATCGGTTCACGGAAGGCCTTCACGTCGCCAAGCAGCCAGCCGAAGGGTCCGGAAAACCAGCGCTCCTGGTCGACGGGGACGTGGAGCATCCTCTCGGCGCAGCCCGAAACGATGGCGGTCGCCACAATCCCAGTCGGGAGTTCCTTGGCGTGGAGCATGTCGGCGATCAGGCCGAGCTCCTCCGCCAGCTCCACCGGGTATTCGTCGAAGTGCTTTCCCGAGTGAATGGCGACGCGCTTCCCGAGGACGTGGGCCGGCGGTCTCCAGCTACGGTTCTCGACCCGTTTGTCCCCGTAGGCGATGAAGAGGGACCAAGGACGGTAGACGGTGAGGGCTTTCACTGCGAGAGCTCCTCGCTCGTCATCCCCCGCGCGGCGAGCATCGCGTCCGCGATCCGATAGGCGAGCTTGGCACCTTGGACGATGTCCAGCTCGAGGCCGGAATCCGCGCAGTGCCCCTGCATGGCGAGGCCGGCGAAGTGGTCGCGGAGGCTGGTCTGCAGACCTAGCCTAACCTCAATCAACTCCTTCGCCAGGAGTCGCTCATTCGTCGACCCGCGTACCGCAAGGTCAGCAAGCGCCGTGTCCGAAAATGCGCTCACGACCTACCTCGCCACCTTCGCGAGGAGATTCCGCTCCTCGACGATGAAGACCTTGTGCTTGTCGACCTCCATCTCGAGGCCGACGTAGGCGCCGAAGAGGACGCGGTCGCCGACCTTGACCTGCATCGGGACGTGCTGCCCAGTCTCCGTGATGCGGCCAGGGCCTACGGCGATGACTTCGCCGGTGACCGCCTTCTCTTGGGCCGAGGGGGGGATGTAGAGGCCGCCGGCGGTCCTCGGGCCAGCCTCGTCCTTCTTGATCGCGACTTGGTCGTGGAGCGGTTCGATCTTCACAGGGTTCTCCTCAGAAAGGCATGTCCGTCTGCGCGGCCTCTTCCGCGCTGATCTTCCGGATGGGGGAGGCAACCTTGGTCGGGGTGTGGATAGGAGGCGTACGTACGCTTGCTGCGGGCTCAGGCGCCGCCTGTGGCGGCTCCGGGTCGTCCGACGCTTCCCCAGGCGTACGTACGCCAGCGTATGCGGCCCTCAGCTTGGCGGCGAGTTCCTCGGCCTTACGACGGCGCTCGGCCTCATCGGCCATGGTGAGCTGGCCGCGCTCAATCGACTCGATGGGTTCTGGCAGCGCGGCGAAGTGCCCAATCTTCTCCCAGAGTTCGTCGGGCAGATCGAATCCGGCATTCTCCGCGATCCGCCAGAGGATCTTCGCGTGGCTCGGGCGGAGCTTCAGGTCCGCGATCTTCGGGCGCCGCTCGGCAGGCTCAGGGATCTCGACAAGCCCGGGCTTGAGATTAGACATCCCCTCGTTGCAGCGAGCGCAGCCCTTCATGGCGCGGTACTCGCGCCCCTGCTCGTCGCGAACCCAGACGTAGACGAAGTGCTGACCCGCGCAGGCGGTGCAGCGGGAATCCGATTGCTTGTCCCAGCCGTTCCGCGCGGCGAGTTCCTTGTACTTCACAATGAAGTGGGCTGGCTTCAGGCGGACGTTCGTCTTGATCTCGGCGACCAAGGCCTTGCAGACAAGATCGAAGCGGCTGGCGTCCATCCAGCCGCAGGACTGGTGGATGACCTCGGCGTACGGCGCGACTTCCTCGGGTTGGAAGTGCTGCAGCACGTAGACAGGCTGGAGCGAACGCATGAGTGAGGCGCGGTCCATGGCTATTTCCCCCCTCCTTGAGCCGGCATGCCCTTGTCGACCCAGTCCTTCATGGCGCCGACGACGCCAGCGCCACCCTTCGCTCCGCCCTGGAGGGGCTTGCCGCCGAGCTGCGAGTCCAGCCAGAAGATGTTCTGGCCCTTGGCTTCGGGCGACCATAGGAGCTCGAGAACCTTCTTGGCCCCGATGCCAGGGCGGGCGCACCAAGCGGCGACGTACTCCTCCTTCATGGCCTTCCCGCCAGGCGTGTTGGCCTGCTTCATGGCCTGCAGGATCTGGCGCACCGACTCGCCTCGCGCGTCGATTTCCTTTGATGGCGGGGGAGGGGTGGGCTGCGGCGTCTTCGCCCTACGCTTCGCTTCGGCCCAGCGCTCGCGCTTGCCGGCCGGGTCGTTCTGCCACTCGGCCCACTTGTAGACCTCGTAGCCGTTTTCCGTCTTGACGATGAAGCCAGGCTTGTTCGGCTCGACGCTGTTCTTCCCGCAGTCGAGCAGGGCAGCGATCAGTCTCTCGGGCGGGGGGCCGTGCCAGTCGACCTTCTCGGCCACGTCCTCCGGTGCCGGGTCGAGCTTGCCCGTGTCGTCATAGGTCATGACGGCACCCCAGAGTCGCACTAGCAGACCGTAGGCGGCGTGCTCGTAGAGGTTATCCAGCGCGAGAACGTCCTCCTTCACCATCCGAGCGAAGCGCTTGAACTTCGGCTCGTCGATGAGGCGCGGGTCTACTTGCACCATCCAAACCTTCTTCCGCTTGGCCACCGTCTACCCCTCTCTCCCCGTCATCGCTGCTGCCTGTCGTGAAGCGCGTGCTCGATGGCTCCAACGCAAAGCGGGCATGCCGCCTTGAGTCCCCGCCTTAGGGCGAGGTCTGTCCGCTCCTCGCCGACGTACAGCCAGCGCCAGAAGAGCGGCAGGATCTCGAGGTCTCCATCCGGCAGAATCGCCGTGTAAGCACATCCCTCGGTGTCGCAAGAGAGGACATGCGTCTTCGGGTCAAGCACCGAGCACCCCGATCTCGAACTCGACGCGAGGGTTCTCCTTGTCGATGAAGCGCTCGTAGTGCTTGAGCCACACCTGGCGATCGTTCTTGATGAGCCCGAACTTCTGCAGGAGGTCAGGTAGGAGCTCGCAGTCGAGGTCGCGGAGGAGGTTCTTCTGGTAGACGACGGCCTTGAAGTAGAGCTTCTCGCCTTCGGGCAGCATTTTGAGGCCGGCGGCGCTGCTGGCCACGGCACTCTCGAACCGCCTGATGTAGTCCTTGACCTGCTTCCCCTGGAACATCATCAAGCGGCCATGGACGCGGGCGATCTGCTTCGCGTTGGACTTGTTCTCGAGCGGGCCGTGAATGACTCCCCGGATCGTGCCAGCCTCAGTGACCCAGAGGCGGTCAACGCCCGTCAGGCCCACGCTCGAAACGTCCAGCGGATCCGCCATGGTCGCCAGTCCTCCTACCCGCGCGACAGCCAGCTCACCGGCCACGGTCTTCTCCATCCCCGCACGGAACTCCCGTGCATACTCGGGTGGCCCGTGGCCGGTGAGCGGCGTGTCCGCTACAACTTCCCGGTCGCCCGCGCCCCTCACCCCAGAGCCGTTCCCTACTTCTTCTCGTTGGGTTTCTCCTGCTTCGCCCCCTCGGCCTTGGGGCCGAGTTGGGACGGGTCGATGGCGCCCGTCTCCGCACCCTTCGGCTTCGGGATATCGAAGTGCTCCTCGCGACGGCTGTTCTTGTCGACGAGGCTCTTGAAGATCCCGCGCAAGGTCGCGATCTCGTCCTCGTTGATGATCTGCAGGTCGTGGCCGAGTTTGGCCTGCAGCATCTCAGCGGTGACTCCGACCGTCTCGAACGCGGCCACGAGGGAGCGGATGGTCTTCTGGCGGTCCTGCTTGAGTTCGCCGGAGGCCGCCTTCTTCAGCGTCTCCTTGGCCTTCAGGACCGCGTCCTCGATGGCGTCAGGCGGGAGAACTTGCAGGAGGCAGTTGCGGACGAGGATCGCGCCGCGACGGTTCACCAGCTCCCGCAGATCACGCTCGTCGGGCTTGATCCAGCCCTGGGTCTTGCGGAAGACCAGCTTCTTGAACTTGTCTTCGGCGGTGACGAGGTTGTTGGTCTCAAGGTCGAACGCGGCCCCCTGAATGTGGATCGCGTCCTCGGTCTCGCTCACGATCCGGAGGCCGTAGCGAATGTTCCCCCAGAGGCGGGCGGCCTCGCGGGCGAGGTCGACCGACGGACCTTCGATGTCCTGCCCGCCACGCGGGAAGCAGTAGGTCGCGCGCTCGGCCATCGCCGGCCGCTCGCACGACTTGAGGAGCTTGTTGTAGGACAGCAGTTCGTTGCGCGGAAACTTCTTGGCCATCACGACGCCGGCCTTCAGCTCGCCTTCGTCCCTAGCGATCGCGGAAAGAGCGCCGACGTTCTCGGCCGCGACGGGCGCGAGTGCCGTGGAGCCTTCGAACCCGACGGCCCGCTGGGGCTCGTCGTGGTCCTCGGGCATCTGGTGGACCTCGGGGCGCTCAGGCTGAGGCTTCTCCTTGGGCGGCATGGTCTGTCTCCTATCCCTGAACTCTCTGCTTCGCGCCGAACGGGCAGCGGCTCCAGTAGCCGCACCAGCGCGCGGAGCAGTACCAGGCGTCATGCGGGGCTGGCGTGAACACGCCCTTCTGGATCATCTCCCCGACCTTCGCCACCCGCAGGAGGAGGCGGCGGTGGTCGTCCTCGTCCATCTGGGCGGTGACCGTGATGGCCTTGGGCTCGGAGGTCTTAACCAGATAGTCGAGTGAGAACTTGGCCGGCGGCGCCCCGTCGAGCACCGTGCGGGCGAGGCTGTAAAACTTCCCCTGCGTGGAGTTCTCGGCCTCGTCGCCCTTCGGGGCCTTGGACGCGGTCTTGGTGTCGCGGATCCCGTCGGGCTCAATGATGTCGATGAAGCCCTTCAGGTCGAACGGGTAGCCTTTGATCTCGACCTGGACCTCGCGCTCAAGGTGAGTCGGCTGAATCGCTGGGGCGAGGACCCTGTGATGGAGGCGCGCGAGAGAGACGGCGGTGTCGACGGCTGAACCTTGAACCTTCTTCTCGCCCTGCGCGACCTCGTCCTCACTAAGGGTCACGCCCTCGCCAGCCCACTCGTTCTTCAGGGCTTCGGCAGCCATCTCGGTGACTTCGGCCTCTTTGAGAAGTGCCTTCGTCTCGAGCTTCGCGCGTAGGTTCTTCTCAATGCTCTTGTGGGTAGCCTTACCGATCACCATCGCGACGGCGGGGGCGATTCTCAGGCCGTGGACGTAGCGGTACTCGTACTGCAGACCGCACTTTGCGGCCATGTCGAGCTGGGTCGGAGAGAGGTAGGGCTTCTCGCTGCCCGTCACGGTGCTCACGCCCTACCTCTCTCCCTTCGTGGAACCCGCGCCGAGGAAGGCGAGGGCACGGTCGAACGGTTTGTCGGCTTCAAGTTTTCTGGTGGCCATAGGGTTCTCCTTTCTCTCTCCAGAACTGGGCACGTATCGCGACCCTCTCTCTCGCAAGATTTCCGGGACGGGCGGAGCGTCGGTGCTGGACTAACCCGCGCCCCGCCCGTCCCTAAGGAGCCAGGTCGCCGCCTCGGGCCCACCCACCGCCTTTCAGGCGGATCAAAGCGCGAGGGGTTTCCTGACACCTGGAGAGAGGGGGAAACAGACTGTGTTGGTCTGGTTGCTACAAAGGCAGGCGGGCCACCCCCTCGTGCTAGTCGAGCACGGGGACGGGCGGGTGTTCGAATCGCTGCAGGTTCACGTAGTAGCGCATGGTGACGTTGATGTGTCGGTGCCCCATGAGCTTCATGAGCTGCGCCGGCTGCACGCGTTGCGCCATCGCCGTTCCGAACGTGCGTCTGAGCGCGTGGAACGTCGCCCCGTCCAGGCCAGCGGCGACGCATGCCGCGCTGAACCGGGCGCTGACCGTGCTGATGTCGTACGGCTTGCCTCTACGCGACTCGAAGAGCCAGCGTGCGCTGACCTTCAGGCGCCGCTCGATCGCCGCCTTCGCACTCGCGTTGATGGGCACCACTCTTGAGTAGCCGCCCTTCGTCGGATGCTCGGCGCTGTTGCGGAACTGGATCGTTCCAGTGGGGAAGTCTACATCTCGCTTCTCGAGCCAGAGGACTTCTCCCAACCGACCCCCTGTGTTAAGGCCGATACGGAATAGGTCGTACAGGAGCTCGCTTTCCCCTTGCAGGAACGCGCCCAAGGCCTCGACTTCGTCCTTCGACAGGGTTCGCGGGTCGTCGACCTTCTCGCGTATGAGCCGCATGCCGCGCGTGGGGTTCTCCTTGGCCCAGCCACGGAACGAGCACCATCGCAAGAATCCCCGGATGATCCGTAGGTGCTTGTTCACGGTGGCTGGCGTCAGCCCCGTCTCGATGGCGTGCGCTTGGTAGTGCTCGAGGTCGCTGAGCCCGATCAAGTTGACTGGCGCTTCGACCCCTACGCGGCCCGCTAGGAACACTCCGAACCTACCGAGGATCTGCCCGACCTGCTTCTTGGTGCTTGGTCTGTGGTGCAGAGTTGAGTACGTCCGCTGGTACTCCGCTGTCCCCTCTCTCCACGAAACGGCGGCACTGCCACTGCCGACTGGGGACAGCATTAGGCATTCCCTCCCTGATTGTAAAGCGCCAAGGTTCAACCGATCGGTAACACTACATCGGCGCGGGGGTAGGAAAAACTCCTATCGGTAATTTCCCGATACGGAGCCAGGGGAACCGAGGTGGTTGGGCCGGAAGGATTCGAACCTTCACAAAGGGATCCAAAATTCTTCCCTCGACTCCGTCAAGGGAATCCCTTTGGATCGCGGTTGTGAACCGCGCTGCCTTTGTCCCGGTTGTCAAAGAGACTGAACTACGGAGCGTCGGTCGCGAGGTCGCCGCCGCTCTTTTGCGACGTGCGCGTGTTTCTTGAGGACCCGAGCAGAGGCAGAGAGGCGACGACGGCCTCGCGATTGACGTTCCGTTCCCCGTTGGCGCTCACACTCACGGTCCTCAAGTGGGGAAAATCCTATCACGCCATCGGTGAATCGTCAATTGAATTCGGTTTTTCACGGGTAGATTCCTCAGATTTTCTCTGAGCCAGGCGCCTGGGCTTGAGCACGCTGAGGTAGTGCTTCCGCATCCGGCACCGCTTGCAGCAGGTCTCCTGCCAGGGCGTCTTCGGCGCGAACTCGCCAGGCTTCCCGCCGGCGACGCGCTTGCAGTCCTTCGAGTGGCGCCCTTCAGGTTTGCAGTCTGGGTTCGTGCAGACGCGGTGCGGGATGTCCTGCCGGAAGGGTGCCATTCTGGTCGTCATAAGCTATCGTCTCCGTGAGCTCGAGTCGAGGATTCGGTCGCGCCCTGCGTCGACCGTTTCGATGCTGATGCGGACGTGAAGCCCGTTCACCGGAAGCCCGATGTTCAGGCCAACGAGATCCTCCTTCTTGCGACCGATCGCCAGCAGGAATACGATCGTCTCAAGTGGGATGCGCTTGAGCTGCTCTGACGGGATCTCCAAGACGGGGGTCATCCAATCACCGATTCCGCTTAACCTTAGGCTTCACTGGGCGCATCTCCTTTGTCGCTTGGTAGGCATCGCAGTGGGGCTTCAAGCAGGGGCGCTGGTATTCCGCCTTGGTCCGGCCACGCTCGATGGCAAACATGAGCGTCCAGGTTCCCCAGGAATGGCGCTTGTGTTTCGTCATATAGCAATTCCGTCTACTCCGAAGGCCGCACGCTGGTCAGCCGCTCGCGTCCCACCGGCCCGTACAGGAGACGCCGGTACCGTCACCGCATCAGACAGCCCGGTCTCTAGGTTGCGGCCCCGACTCCTGCGTACCGCCAAAGCCTCGTCCGCTGCGCGTGCGACCATCGGAATAGACTCAACAATCCTTTCATGAGCGCCGATGGCCCAACCCCGCAAGCCGCTCGTCACGGCCCCTGCGCGTCCGCAGTAACGGGGAAGGGTCATAGGCGCTCATCGGTAGGTCCGATCATTCCTCGCTGTCTTGGGCGAGCTGCGCGTCGTACTTCTCACCACATAATGGGCAGCGATCCTCACGCCAAAGACGCGCCAGGGAATCCTTGTCGCAGAACTGGCATCGGTAGCAATCGGGGCACATAGAACCCTCAACGAAACCACTCAAACCATTTGCATTGACGGGGCAACCAGAGGCGACACCACGCGCAATGCCACTTCGGACGCCCTCTTTTCGCCATAGTTCTCTTAGACGCCTCCCCAGGGTTCGCACTTGTCGCAGTCGCAGGGGTCCAGCCAAATCTCGACGGCCTGGGCCCACTCGCGGTACTCACGTTGGCGGGCCTTCTCGCAGGGGCACTCGCCAGCCTTAAACGCCTTGCAGTTGCACATAGTCACCCTCCAGTTCTTCTAGTCATTCGACTCGACGGCTTCACGAAGGCTCTTGGGTATCTTCTTTCCGGGGTGAAGGTACTGAAGGCAGTCCTCGCCGCTGGCGAACCCGCCTTCCCAAGAGAACGAATGCGGGGCTCCACAGCAGCCGCAACCCTCGTCCGTGACCTTCTGGCCAGTGACCTTCTCGAAAGAGCGCATGGCATCCCCGGGCGTCTCGCATTCGAGGGTCGCGTACTTCGCCATGGCCCCTAGGTAGCGGTCAGCCTCGGTCATGTCCTCGTACCGGAGGAACTGAGGGTGCCCTTGACAGGACGGCGGGAGCCCGTGAACCTCGTCGTACTTGCTCATGGCTTTCACGCATTCGAACGGGTAGCGCGGGCGCTGGCGCTGATTCCACACCGACTCCTTCTCGCCCTCTCGCGGGCAGAAGTACATCCCACCCCAGACAACCTTCCAGCCGGCCGCTTCGAGTGCCTTCCAGTCTTCGTCTTTCAGCCACCACGCGCCGCCGCTGTTGTTGCTGCTGTATTCGACCTTCATTGGTCTTTCTCCTAGTCCGTTTACCTGATCTATGTCTTCTTCTCGTGCCAGCAAAGCCCGCAGCGACACAGGACAACCTTCCCCGGGGCGCTTGCACATTTCTCGGGGCACGCCTTACCGCAATGGCATTCGTGACCACAGACCTCGCAACCGTTCGGCGTCATAAGCTTCTCAGTGATTCGTGCTGCATTAGGTGGCATCGTCAAGCCCCGTTTTGCGCCTACCGCGCTGGCACGGGCTACAGAAGCACGTTTCTCCGTGGTACTTCCTCTCAAGCGTGAGCTTCCAATCGTCGTTCTCCCAGACGCGGCTTCCTGACGACAGGATGCCAGCCACGTATCGGACGACGATCTCGAACGGGAGGAACCAGCGTACCCACCAGCGCAGCACGTCTATTCTCCTAATGCTTGATTCGTGCCCCTACTCGGGCAACTGCACCGTGAAGGTAAGCCCGCAGAACGGGCACGTGTACCTCTCGCAGCAATCGCACGTTGGATTGGCTGGGACGGCCTCGGGGTGAATCCAGCGCCCGCCCTCGGTCCTCTGGTAGGGGCGCTCTTTCGTGCATTCCAGTCTGTCGCTCACTTACGGCCCTTTCCCTTGCGTTTCAGGTCCTGGTAGTAGCCCGGATAGACCATTGCCATCCCGCAGCTCGGGCATTTCGGCTGCTTGACGGCCTCAACCTCGATCTTGGTATGGATCCAGGATGTGCCTACCGTTCCGCCGCCCATGCAGTACCAAGTGCGTTTCTTCATATGTCAGATCTACGAAATCGGGACTTCCTGGCCCCTGAAGACGACACGCACCTGACACTGGTCAATTGGGGCCTCCTCGTGCTGGTACGACTGGACGTGGCGGGCGTACAACTTGGCGTCCGTGACGTACCTGAAGAGGGCGACGGTTTCCCACTCGCTCCAGTTCCCGAGCCCATCGGTGTATTTCTTCTGGAGCCCGTACTCCCCGAGGTCGTCCACGCTGATACCCATCAGCTCCTTGAACCAAGCCTTCGCGTCGGCCAGCTCCTTGGCCTTCATGTCGGCCTCGTCGGGTGGATCCTCGTAGTGGTGTCGCACGTCCTGGTAGCTCATATCTCCTCCGGTCATTGACTGGTACTTCTAGGCTTCCCGGACACGCCACAGAGCGAAGCTCCCGGCCATGCCCTCGAGTTGGATCATGGCGCTGTGCCCGCCCATCAGGAAGGGCGCGGAGCGCGTGTTGGTCAAGATCTCGGAGCCGTCGTCCTGGATGTACCTGACGCGGGTTCCGACCGGGACCTTTTCCCAGACCTTAACCAGGGTCTCCATGTCCTTCCGCTTCGGCGGAGGGGGCGGGATCTTCATAGCCATAGAATCCTCCTTATGCGCTCGTCGGAACCGTTCCGCGCAGGGACAGCCCGGCCTTCAGTGCTTCGATGTACTTCCACGCCTCGGGCGGGAGCCCGTCGTAGGCCAGCGCGTTCCCCTGGCGTTCGCGCTGGCGGTTCGCTTCCGTGACTTCCACCGTCCAAGCATTGACGATGGCGGCAGCCGCGATCAATTCAGCGTCGTTCATGGCCTCCCCCTACCCGCCGAAGACGGCGGCTTCGCGCTCCGCGTGGAGCTTCTTCAGGTTCGACCGAAGCGCCTTGATGTAGGCGGCAGCGTCCTTGCGGGTCATGCGGTACGACTCTCCGCCCATCAGGACGTGCGTCCGCATGATGCATAGATCCGTGGCCTTGGGCATGATCTCGAAGGCAATCGCGGGGAAGCTCAGCACCTTTTTCATAGTTCCTCCATTCCATCCACTCATCCATCCCACTCTGAGCCGGCTCCCCCAGGAGTGAGAGAGCCGGTTACAGAGGAGGATGGACTAGACGTTGATGCCAGCGGCCTCGATCCGCGCA
>Ga0196963_10000322_pt1 | contig 45042 bp, 70 predicted proteins | sample S1_5metaG_FD_148600 | JGI IMG/M metagenome (GOLD analysis project Ga0196963, IMG submission 148600) | Soil microbial communities from Anza Borrego desert, Southern California, United States - S1_5 | ecosystem: Environmental > Terrestrial > Soil > Desert | place: USA: California | collected... | reverse complement strand
GCTGACGCCCCACGACATTAGCAAGCGATAGCGGCCACGGCAGACTAACTTAGTGGTCTGCCGCCAGGGTACAAACTCTGGCGCTAGGCCATTAGGTAACGGCTTAGGTTAACGACCGTAGGAGGTGCAGGAATGAGCGAACGTAATAAGCGGCTACAAGCGTTACTAGCGGAAGTTGAGAACGTGCTACACGAAACGCACTACCACCAAACTGACGGGGAGTGGCACTACACCGTTACTCCCCAGACAATGGCGAATCTCGCTAGAACGTTTGAGAGTTTCGCTAGCCGGTACGGTGGAACAGGCGCGGCATAAAAAGCGGTCTAGGTTAACGACTGAGGGAGGAACGGTATGACAACGCGAACAGTGGAACAGGACGAGCGCGGCTACAACGGATGGGCCAACTACGAAACGTGGAACGTAGCCCTGTGGGTACAAAACGATGAAGGACTCTACAGTCTGGTATCTGAGGACCGCATACGCTCATGGGATCGCTGGGTAGAGACCATGCGCCAATACGGGGAGGATTGTGGTGGTGGGGCTATCGCCTACCAGACCCCGGACGGCGTAGCGTGGAACGATAGCGGCCTAGACACCGAGCGGCTTGACGAGATGCTGGCCGAGATTGTAGACGGCGAAGCGTAGCACCCCAGCACTAGCCCCAGGGACCATACACGGCTCCTGGGGCCTATGCTGCGGCCTTACGTGACGGCCCAGATTAGCGACGATAGGAGGATGCAATGCTATTCGACTTTGAGGAGGGAGAGGATGCCCGAGAGTTTGCGGCGCTCGCCTACAAAGCGGGCTGGGGTTACACCGTGTTTGGCCCAGTGATCGACGGTGAGGGCTACACGGTAGAACTGACTAAGGTAACGACCATGCAAGAGGGTGAGGAATGACTAACACCGCCAACGTCCTGCGGGTACTGACGACCGAACCGCAGACTGTTAAGGACATTCGCACACGGTTAGCCGAACAGGGTACGCCACTATGGACGTATGAGGCTCTGCGGTCGGTGCAGCATCTACGGAAGCGTGGTTTAGTGGTCAGTGAGCGACCTGGCAAGCTCACGTTGTGGAGGAAAGCATGAGTAACTACCCCGCTGGCGTGAGCATCGAGCATCCGCAGTTCGATGAGGCTGCGGACTTGACCGACGACTGGCTGCGCTCTCTCGACTGGTACAGCATATGCAGCGACCTAGCGGATACGATCAGTGATGCTTTGCTAAACGATGACGACAGCAGAGGCAGTTTGTGGAGTGGGCATGCCCCATCACCTACCACTCTGCTGTTCAACGTGTTCTTGGCGCGGTCAACGGTATTCGCCGGTCAAGTAGAACTAGAGGCACTGGCGACCGCGCTGGGCATTGACCACGAATCGTACGAGAGCTACGAATACAACTACTGGAACGAGGGACCGGACCCCGATAGGTACCGTGATGACTACTAGGGAGGCTGACATGACCGACGACCAACTGACGGCGCAGATTGAAGCGTTGGAGGCTGAGCTAGACGAACTGGCGATGCTCCGCGATTGGACAGGTCAATATGCGAAGGACTATCAATTCCAAGCCGACATGTGGTCCGAACGGTATGAGAATGTGGTAGCCAAACAGACCATCAGGGCTAATGAACTGGCTGAACTCGACCGCGAACGCAACGCAAGGCGCTACGGCACAGGAGAAACCAATGGAATATGAGACAATGACACCGGAAGAGTTTGCCAAAGCAATGGAGCGGATCGCCTCTCAACGCGACCCGGCCTATTCACATGTTCAGGCTGATGCAGCTATGTGCATCATCCTGCGTGACCTTGGGTACGGCGAAGGCATCACCTATTTTGAGAACATGAGGAAGTGGTACGAATGAGTAACCCTACACACGTCGGCATGATCGCCAAGCCCCGCAACGGCGGTAAGACCCACATCATGCACCGGATGCACTACGGACTCAAGCACCAGACGTTCACAACGCTTTGCAAGTACGCCTGGTCGATGGAGCGCCACCTTAACCAACTGCTATGGCCCGTGATCATCGGCAAGGGTACCGACGACGACGTAAGCTGCCAGCGGTGCCTCGACCTGTACCTACAGCGGAGCGAGAGCCAGCGCGTGGTGTACCCGACCGTTGAGCCGCAACTGATCGAGAGGGTAAACTGATGATAACAACGACCGAGCAGCGCCCCCTCGACGGCTGGCTCATCTACGACTGCCAGCACCCCACTTGGGAACTCTACGAAGACCTCATCGACTACCGGCAGCATGTGCGGTGTGCGAGGTGCCGATTGCATAAGGTATTGCGATGACCCACAATGACCGAGACGAAATCATCAGACAGTTAGAGGAAGCACTTGAGCGTGAGCGTCAGAAGGATGAGGCGCTGCGGCTGATTTGGCGAGGGCAGGCGGTTGAGATGTGGCTGAGTGTCCGCGATGACCTGCCCGAGCCGCGTCGGTACACTGATAAGGCCGACCTCATGCAGCAGGTGGCGCGGCTGGCGCTGGAGCGGACGCAATGAGTGAAACCGAAATCAACATCAACGTGCAGCCGCTTCTTGATGTGCTGATGAGAATCGTTGCGAGGCTGACTGACATTCACCACGATCTACAGGACATTAAGAGGGTGTTGGAGAAGTCAGAATGACTCCTGAACAAATCGCCGCGCTGACGGCAGGTCCTGAGACGGACGTGCTGGTGGCTGAGCACCTGCCGCAGGAGTGGCAGGAACGGCTAGGGCTATTCAAACGCAACGATGTAACGAAGTTTCTGGGATGGCCTAAGTGGTCGCCCTCCACCGACCTGAACGCGGCGCACGAGATGGAGGCGGCGCTGCCGGAGGCGTTGCGCGTCGAGTACATCCAGCGGCTCAACTGGTTCGTGGGCGAGCACACGGAAACGCCGTGGCTCACGGTCCACGCCAGCGCACTCGACCGCGTGAAGGCGTTCCTCACGGTGATGCAGCAGGCAAACCTTGACGCTCCCCCACCTGCTTAACCATCTGCGCAAGATCACGTAGCGCCTGGTCATGCTCATCGTCGAGGCCCTCAAGCAGCAATGTTCTGAGGGCTTCGTCCTTTACGTTATCCATGATGACCCGGCTGGCCCCACCACGGAAGATCGCAAATGCCTTCTGCGCTTGGAGCACCAGTTGGCGGAACCCCGCGATGTACCTTTCCGGTTCCATCATCTCGGAGTTGTTCTTCTGAATTGCACTGTAGGTCTCTGCGAGTTTCGCCAACTGCGTAACAGTGGCCGTCAGTTCAGCGACCTCTACGTCCTCACCCTCGTTGACCCGCTCAAGGATGTGCTCTTGAACCCCTTTGATAAGCGCCGCCTGGCTCGTCACATCCATCAACCTGGGGTCAGATTGCAGTCTGGCGATCCGCTCAGCGATGTCCCGAGGAACGTACTTGTTACTAGCCATAGCCATCGTGTCCTTACTCGTATCAGTCTTGGGGTCAGTCTGCGGCCCGCCTTTGATCGCCGCGCCGACGAGATGCCGGGTCTTATTCTTCTTCGTCGCCCCGCCGTGGGTACGACACAGTGGCCGCTCTCGTTCGAGGCTCAGCTTCGTCGCAGGAGACATGCACTGCCGCTGGTTCCTCTTCGATTGCGCGGTGCAGCGGACGACCAACCCACGGCCTGTACTTGGGACGATCATCTCTCTGGGCCATCCCCCAGGGGGTATCGGTTGTGCCATAGTGGAGTTTACCATAATGGAGGGCTGTTACGCTTATGCAATAACCGTCTAGGACGTAGCATGGAAATGCGATACCACTGGCGGTATCGTTGGGCAAGTTCAGTTCAGGAGGTCACCGTGCCCTATATCGACGCTAACGAGTTCGAGATGCTTAGGAAGTTCGTCCGCCGTGTAGAGTCAGCGTCTAATCTTCCGCCTGTGGGTGAGTTGAAATCGAAGTACCCCACGGATGAGGAGATCGACGCGATGGATGTCTTGGAGTTGCTTCGTCAACTTGATAAGCACATTCCAACCTATGGGCCATATGGCAAGCTACCTTGGGGTGTTGTTACTGACCACCTAGTGAACCACTTCCATGGGAAGGGTCACTCAGTAACCCTCGGCTATGTCACCAGTAATGGTCCACAGATAGCAAACGCCTACATCCACGACGTTAAGGGCGCTAATTCACTGAACCTTGTTACTGCTTATGGCAGCAACATCCACGAAGCAATGGCCCGCGCTGCCTTGAAGACGCTGAGCCACCAGTCATGAGTGTCACCAGTACGAAGGGTCCAGAGGCGACGAACTTCATCATCAATCGTGTAGTCAGAGCGGCGCTGCTCGACCGTCTGCAACAAACGTTCGAGGCATTCCACGACGCAGCGGAGATTAGCAACGCCGTCTACGCGGAAGCCATGTTAGGTGAGGTCAACGCACTCCAGTACGCTATTGGACGTGTTGAGACCGGCGAGGAGATCGACTGGAAAGCTGGCACTAAGTTCACTCAGACTATGGGAATGACGGTTGAGTTCGACGACGAGGAACTTGACGATGAGTGATTGGGAGTGGACCTACGAGACACGAGTTGAGAAGGCACCTACTCTCATCGCCAAGATGCCTGATGGTCTTACCTTCCCTAACGGGCGTTGTGTCTACCACTCGTGGGATATCTACTACAGCAAGGATCGTAAGTACGAGAGGCAGTGCCGTCGTTGTATTTACTTCGAGCCAGTGAAGGGACTCCCCCAACGATGAAGCAACCCAAGCCACCAACCAAGTCCTACACCTGCGGCTACCACGGATGCCAGGTGAAGGTTGACCTCCCGGCGAAGATGGCCGTCGCTGACCTTGATGTCCGCTGTCCGAAACATGCGCTCGGTGGGTTGTGGTCGGGGAGGAGTAACTGATGGAACACCTAGTAACGGCCCTACTCATTGGCTGGGGCGCACTCATCGGGCTTATCGTGTGCATACGGTTGGCAATCATCGCGGATCAGCAAGAATATGGAACGGAGGATGATGATGGAGAAACATTGGTTGGTGTCTAGGATTAGGGGTGAGCAAAGGACAGTGGTTAGGGAGCAAGCTGCTTATCGGCAGGAGACTCGTGACCACGCTCAACAGTTAGCATGGATTAAGGCACAGGACAGTGGCGGTAGCTGGGGAGTTTACGAACTCGTCACTACCTACAAAGCGGATGTTATCAATGAGGATGTCGATGAAGTTTAAACCCTGGGAACGCGAAGCCACGAAGGGCCTCGCACCACACGACGCGGAAGACACGGTGCTGTTCTGGAGGGAGATGGACGTTCAGCCTTGGCCGGGAGGTGGTCAGGGTTGGCCCAAAGGCTACAACTTCACATGCCTCTGCGATTACAAGGTCGGCGGTACGATGGACATCTCTCAGAAGCACACGATCCTCGACCTCATTGTCGAGTGCCCCAGGTTCCATAACGGTGTGCCTCACGTTGGGCTTCGTTACGCTGTGAGGACACTGAAGGTGGTACCGGCCTTTAGAAGCAAGGATTTCGCCCCATGCTGATCCACCGCGCACTACGGCGGTGGGCAGGGTCCGCAATAGACGCCATAATAGACGCCAAACGGTATATAGGCGGCTTTGCGTTTGGCAGCAATACAGGTAAGGATAGTCAAGTGTTAGATATCAAACGCGAACCCTTCGAGCCGACTGACCCACGGGACAGAGACCTCGGGATCACAAGGTTCTACGAGTACATCATCATGGGGAACAGCGTCTACGAGCGCGTAACGTGGGCAGCCAATGACCCACGGGCGATCCACCAGAAAGGGTACCTCCGTGGCAGCATCCCTAACTAAAGTCAAAGAGTTCTTCAAACGTCTGTTCTGTGAGCATCATGAGCACCTACGAGAACTAGAGGACATCATTGAGCGCACCTATCCTTGTGGATGCACCGTTAAACGGACCCCTCGAATCCGAGTCTGCTGCAAATGCAATCGACACAACTCTGTCTTCGGATTCTTGGACAAGGTTGAGGAGCACTGCCGCTGAATGCACTGCTTGCCCCCTCCACGTCCACCGCGATCAGTCAGTCTGGGGCAGAGGCAACCCTGATGCCCCGGTATGGATCGTAGGCGAGGGGCCAGGCAGAGATGAGAACCGCCAGGGGCTACCATTCGTCGGTGATAGCGGGGTGCTGCTGAGCGAGGGGTTGAAAGCCATCGGCATCGACTCCGACCGCGACGTATGGATCACCAACCTCGTCAAATGCTGGCCCGGTCCCGGCAACCCAGCCCCCAAGAAGAAGGAGTCCGATGCCTGCACCGATCTGTACATGCGACCTCTGCTTCAACCGCCTCGTGTTCGTCTGGTCGTTGCTGTTGGTGGAACTGCGGCACAACACTTCCTTGGACGTGACTGTAAGATCAACTCCGAAGCAGGGACCGTCCGTCGTTCTGAGAAATATGACGTAGACGTGTTCATCCTGCATCATCCGGCTTGGGTGTTGCGGATGGGGCTCGACAAGTATCTGCCGATCTTCGAGGATGAACTGCGCGCGTTGAAGGGGCTGATGTTCGGTGAAGCACGCCCAGATGGGTACTACCAACTCATCCGTGGCTGGAACATGCACAACAACTTCAAGGATATGTACGATGACTTGGAGTACGTCTTTGCTAAGAACCTTCCTGTAGGCATCGACACTGAATACCTCCCCGATGGCACCCTACTCGGTATGTCTATTGCACCACTCCCCGGAAAAGGCTGGTACGTTACACACAAGGGGGTGATCGCTGACATCTGTATGTTGTACCTGAAGCATGTCCCGTTGGTGTTTCACTACGGCAAGACTGACATCCCCAAGTTGAAGGAACTACTCTGGTTTACTAAGGATGATCTACTTAGCTTAGACATCAGAGACACCTACCTTCGTGCTACTCAGTTGCAGAAACCCCACCGAGGTCTGAAGGCCCTAGCCCTCAGTGAGTTGGGCATCCGCATGACCACCTTCAAAGAAGCTGCAACCGAAGCGAGTTTAGAGGGGGTCGATCCCTGGGAGTACTACGAGTACGCCTGTGCTGACGCCGACATGACCTTGCGGCTGTACCTCCACTGGCAACAGCAAGGTCAGGTACCCGAAGAGGTTGCACGGCTGGAAGAACGTATCCTCCCCGTGGTGATCCTCATTGAAGAGCGTGGTATGGAGGTTGACCGTGAGGTACTATCACGATTGGGACAGACGCTTGAAAGGGACGCTCTGGATGCCCTTGACCGGCTTCGAGTTATCGTTGGTGACCCGGAGTTCAACGCAAACAGCCATGACCAAGTGGTCAGGGTGTTGCAGACGGCGGGTATCTCACTACGCAAGAAAACCAAGTCAGGACAGCTAGCTGTTACCAAGGACATCCTGAACGGGATTGACCACCCACTGGCGAAGCTCATACAGGACTACCGCCGTGCAGCCAAACTCAAGTCAACTTATGTAGATGCTTTGTATCGAAGATCAGCAGACAACGGACGTATCCACGCCACGTTGACCCAAGAGGGCACCTCGACGGGGCGGTTCAGCAGCAGCAACCCGAACATGCAGAACATTCCAAAGGACCCCCGCTTCCACAGCATCTTCATAGCTCCACCGGGGATGCTCTTCGTTGAAGCGGACTACAGCCAATTGGAACTGCGGGTGCTGGCGGGTAAGGCACAGGAACCCTACCTCATCAACGCTTTCCGTGAAGGTCGGGATATCCACCGTGCCTTTGCTGAGCAACTGTACGGACGGCAGGTCACTGAGTTAGAGCGCAAGTTAGCGAAGACCCTGATCTATGGAACCCTCTACGGTGCTGAGGCCCACAAGATTCAACAGTCAGCAGCAGTAGAGAAGGTCTTCATCACCGTTGACCAAGCCCGCATCTTGCAGGAGCAGTTTAGGGCCAACCTACCCAATGCCGCCGCCTACATCGACACCGTAAAAGCGAACATCCTGACCCGTGGCTACGCCGAGACCATGATGGGCCGTCGCCGGTACTTCCCGAACATCCATAGCCACGACCCGAAGCTCATTGCTGAAGCCCTCCGTGAAGGTGTAAACTTCGAGGTAGCCCAGGGGGAAGCCGCAGACCTGATGAAGCGTGCTATGCTGCGGGCGATACAGATCAGCGACATCGAGATCGTCATGTCTGTACACGACTCGCTGATGATCTACGTTCCCACCGAACTGGTTGACAACAAGGTCGCTGAGATTAAGGAAGCAATGTGGGACCAAATCTGTGGGGTACCGTGCCCTGTGGATGTGAAGGTCTCGGAGCACTGGGAGTAGTCGATGGACCCTGTTGTGATTACGATTGATGTTCTAGCTGCTGCGTGGTGCCTCATTGGAGGGGCAATCACACTCTTCATAGTTATCTTAGCCGGGTTAGCATTTTCAGATTAGGAGGACTCGATGACACCAAACTGCGGCGGTGAAGCATGACCTGGGGGGAGTTCAAACGAAGGGTCGAGGAGAAGGGTCTCTCCGACGACACGGTTATCCAAGAAGTCATGTGTATCGATCTCTGGGAAGGTTATGACATCTGGGTTGAAACCGATGAGTGGGGTAAGGTGTACATCTATTGATTCACACCCGCCACGGCATCGAAACATTCCTCCACTGCCGCAGGAAATACTTCTACAAAGAACTCGAAGGCATAGGCGATGACACAAGGAAGGGCACGGCTCTCATCTTTGGGAGCCTATTTGATCTGGCACAGCAAGAATACGCCGTCAGTCGGTATGTTGATGGAGCCTCCCATGACAAGGCGCTCCAAGTTGCTGTCGATTCATGGGACTGTGAGACGGTTGCGGCGCTCCCAGATAAAGAGAGGAACCTTCTCGAACCCCTTTTCAACCTCTGGGCGAACTGGTGGGACATCAACTGCCCGGAAGTTACGGCGATCCAAGAGCAAGTTACCCTCACAGTACCTCTCCCAAATGGCGACACAGTTCAGGGGACGCTCGATTTCCTGGTTGAAACACCTGCCGGATGGGTACTGGTTGAAAACAAGACTACCGGCAAGCTAGAGCACGAGCGGCTTGGCTTGGACTTCCAACTCGCCTTCTACGCCTGGCTCTGCTACGAAGCGCACTTCGACCTGAGCGCCATCTGGTGGATCGCTGTGAAGAAAGGTCCGCTCAATGGTCGTGATCGCAGGCCGAAGCACGCAACCGACCTCATCGAACGGGAGATCATTCACAAGTCCATCGCGGGCACCCGCCGATTTGGTAAGATGATGCTCACTGTTGTCGATGAGATACACCGGATGGCAGACGCAGGGATCGACCTCGCGTTGCAGACACCGAACCCACTAAGTTACCGGGATGACACGTCGTGCATCCGCAACTGTGAGTTCTACGGTCTATGCGAAAGCGAGTGGAACAGCGGACCGGCAGCAGAAGAGTGGCTGCGTAGTGAGTGGCACAAGTCTAAGGAGTTAAGGAGAGCGTAATGCTTCATCCCCGTATCGCTGAGTCAGAGATACCAGAGCATAAGCTGGAAGAGTATTTGGAGATGGCCTACCACTACAGTAGGACAATGGAGTGGTTAGAGTTCAACCTCGATAACAAGCGCGAACGCTCCCTCGCTATGACGGCCCTCGAAGAGTCAATGATGTGGGCACGGCGGGCTATTGCATGATTATCAACCACTATGAGTACAAAGAGGTTTACAGCCTTACTGAAGTGCATGAGTGGGCAAGTAGGGGGTATCGAGTAGCCCACGTTTTTCACTGGTCAGGTGATGTGTGCTACCTCATGGAGCGCCACACTTTCGACTACAATCAAGCAGCGGGCATCGTTGAAAAGACATGGATGGTAAATGACACTCAGAATCCTGACTGACGACGAACTCGAATCCAAGGGGATCACCGCACTCATCTGGGGCCGTGAAGGTGTAGGCAAGTCCAGCTTGGCTGCTGAGATGCAAGCCCCCCTCTACATCAACGTAGAGAACAAGGTGCCGCCGATGATCCGCGCCAGGGTCGAGGCCAACGGTGGTCAGTTCGCTATCATTGACGAACTCGGTGACCTAAACCAGCTTTACAACGACCTGATGGCTGGTAAGGATGTGCTCGGCTTTAAGCCCCAGTCCCTTGTTATTGACAGCATGACCGAACTTACAGACATGCATGTCGATGACCTTGAAGACTCCCCGAAGATGCGGGCGAAGGACGGTGACAAAGACGGGTACAAGGTTTACCGCACGTCGCTGAAGGACGTACTCAACTTGGTCCGTGGCTTCAAGGTGCTGGGCCTCCCTACGTTGATGACCGCCTTGGAGAAGTACCGTCAAGATGACCGTATGCGGTACAACTATATGGCTGCCGTCCCAGGTAAGCTCGCCACCGAGGGCCGTCTCCCCGCTGCCGTAGACATCTCAGCCCGCTACATTGCGCGTGGCGAGGACTCGGCGTATCATACATTGCACATGGTCAGTGGCAAGGACTTCTCTGCCAAGGCTCCCAAAGGCGTTCCCAAAAAGATCGAAGTGAAGAACGACGAGCCAGAGACACTCCTTGCTACCTTGCAGCAACTTGGTCTCAGGAGGTAGACCCACCACAATAGAATACGCATCTACATACCTCAAACATCAAGGAACAACACAACTAACATGCCAGGTCTGATCCCAACAGAAGCCCTCGGAAACGTCAAGGATCGCTACGGCGAGAACCCCCGAGGCAAGTTCAGCGTCGTCATCCAGAACGAGCCCAAGGAAGCGGAGACCGAGAAGGAAGGGCAGTTCCGCCTGAGCTTCGGCTTCAAGATTCTCGGCGGCCCCAAGGACGGGCGCTTCATCAACCGAACCCTGTGGATGCCCAACGAGCGTGCGTCACAGGAACTCGCGCAGATCAACTATGCGGTGGGTCTCAGTGAGGCGGAGTTCGCGGCGTTGAAGAAGGAAGGCATCCCCGGTGTGCAGTACGCTGGGCGGCAACTCAACGTCGAAGTCATCGAGCGGGAGTACACCGACAAGCAGACCGGCGAACTCAAGACCGCCGAGAACTTCAAGTACACCCCCTTCGACCCTGCTAGCGCCGACGCATAAGCCAGCGTGTGCCTGACGAAAGTAGGGTCTGGCCGTACACCCTACGCAACATGCGGGAGGCGAGGGCTAATCCCCTCCCCCCGCCTGTTGACATCATTGGTGGCGGCCTCATTCAAGAAGGCGGCGTACTCGAAATCACTGGCCCTGAGAAAGTGGGCAAGAGCCACCTTGCAACGCAACTCGCGTGGTGTGTGGCAAGTGGTACCGACTTCCTGGGGTTCGCCGTGCCTGAGCCCCTCAAGGTTTTCTACTTCCAGTTAGAGAACCATCCCAGCATTGCTGAAGAGTGGTCGCTACAAATGGGGAGGAACTTCCCCGAGAATAGCGGCGAGAACTTCACGATGCTTAGCTGGACCGAATGGTCGGCAGCCAGCGATGAGCACGAACACCTCGTCGAACTCACCCAAACATTCAAACCCGATCTGTTCATCCTCGACCCCCTCTACCAGTATCACACCAAGAACGAGAACGACAACGAGGCATCCCGTGAAGTCATTCGCCAGATACGCTCTCTCATTATGCCTTGGTGCAGGGCTTTCGTATTTGTTCACCACAATGCGAAGGACAACCAAGACACGCAGTTCCGTAGAGGCAGCCAAAAGTCATCTGGCAGTGGGGTATGGGGACGATGGCCTAGCTCGATTATGGCTCTCAGTGGCTACAATCCCTTATCAGTCACCGTCGAGTTTATCCTTAGGAACGCACCTCCAATGGGACCAGTCCAAATTGGGTTGGCAGATAATGGAGTCTTTGAATTGGTGGATAGCCGAGGAGCAGTCACCGATGAACTCCTCCACATCCTCGAACAACACGACGGCGTGCAGTTCAACGTGAAAGAACTGTTCGACCTCATGGTGAGCAAGGGCGTGAAGACCAGTGAGCGGAACGTATCTGCTATACTGAACGGTCGGAATGGTAACGACGGCCTAGTCGCGGAGGGTCTAGTGAAGCACATCAAGACCGGGCGGTTGCATAAGTACCAGTGGATGGGTGATGAGTGAAGACATCGAGCACCTACAGTTAGAGATTAACTCACTCCAACGGCAGGTTGACGAACTCAAGAGTGACTTAAACTGGTCTGAGTGGATGCACCTTCTTACCGTAAGCTTTATCTGTGCTGCCATTGTGGTGTTACAGACAAGGTGATCCAAGTCGATAGGCGTGAACCTGCGTCGATTATCACAGAGATTCAATCTCGCTTCCCCGATGTCACAGTTGAAAAGCTGGACACCGGGGATTTTGTTTGGACCGCAGACAAACCTCAGTGGATGTTAGAGAGCCCACAGATCGCCGTCGAACGGAAGACCGGCAGTGACTTCCTCGGTTCACTGAGGGATGGTCGCATGTGGTCCCAGGCACGACGCCTAAGGGAGGATTTCCCCAGAGCATTTATCTGCATCACCACACCGATCAGCAGCAACATGGACGGCAAGGTCTACCTCCCAACGGAACAGAAGTTGACGGGTTGGGACTACGATAAAGTCCAGCGGATCATCTGCCGATTGCAACTTGACTTCGTTCCCGTGTTCACCTATAATTCAGACAGCCAGTTTCTCGACTGGTTATTCCGGTTGTATGAGTTGAGTACAAAGGAGCAACGTAATGTCGCCAAACCTAACTCCAAGCGCAAGCGAGATTCTGACAAACCTGCTGATCCGCCTGACGAGTCGTAAGTTCTTGGTCGCGGTCGTAGCGTTCATCACGACGCTGATCGCACCACTTGACCCGCAGTCGAAGGCAGTGATCGGTGCAGCAGTCGCAGCGGTGTACATCCTGATCGAAGGGCTGGTTGACCGGGCCGAAGCGCAGAACCCCCCGGATACCACGCATACCACCGTCGTGGTGAATGAGCCGAAGGTCTAACCCGTGGCAATCAAATACTTCTGTGACCAGTGTGGTACTGAACTGAAACAGCATCTCGGTAATGTTTCTATCTACACAGAGGGGGAAGGCCTTGCATTCTGTGACTGGGCCTGCCTTGCTGACTACGCTGAAGCAAAAGTAGGGGCGGCGTGATCGAAGAATGGCTGGTACTTCCAGACATTCACTGGGAAAGGCATAACAAACCTGCACTCAAGGCAATCTTCAGGCTCATCGAGGATCGGCGGCCCAACGTAGTTCAACTGGGTGACCTGTACACATTGGACCAGTTCAGCCGCTACCGCAAAGACCCCCGCATGTTGATGAAGACTATGGACACCGTGAAGTCCAGCATCGAGGAGTTCTGGGGGCCACTGCATGGTATGCTGAAGTCGAAGAAAGACCCGAAGCAAATCTGGTTTACCCTCGGCAACCACGAGCAAAGGATGTACGACTACTGTGTTGACAATGCCAGCGTGTTGCTCGACCTGTTCGGCACGGAGGAAGTTCCTTATGCTGATTGGCTGGGGTTCGGACCCTACGTGGATCAGTGGTGCACATACGGGCGAGGGCTTGTCCGAGGGAACGTTGTTTTTACCCACGGTAACCGAGTTGGCGCGACCTCAGCGAAGAACCTCCTGACTGAGGATTGGGGTATGAATGGGATGTCCGGGCATACCCATAAGGCGACGAGGTTCGAGCGCAGGACGTTCGCTAGCCGCCAAGTCTGGCAGGAATGCGGTGTCCTCGGAGACCTCGCACAGTGGTACAACGATGCCGACACTACCGATTGGCACAGTGGGTTTGGCTACGCGCAGATTGACCCCGCTGGCTGGGAACTACCCCAACTTGACTTCATTAGAGTTGATGAGAAGCAGGGTTGGTTCAAATTCTGGGGGCAGGAGTATGGTTGGCGATGACTATCAAACACGACATCTCCCCCCAATGCCGTAGCGAAGAGCACGGTCTATGTCGAAGGATCAACCTCGAAGGGACGATCACCTACGTCTGTGTCTGCGTGTGCCACAAGGAACTGGGGGAACTACCCGATGACGCCAAGTGACGAGGAGGTCCAACTCGAACAGTCCCTCGTGCAAATCCTCGGCACGAAGAAGCACGAACTCGAATACGAAGTGATGGTCCTTCGGCAGGAGAACCTCAAGCTCAAGCAGACCATCGCTGCAATGCAATCAATACTAGATGGGGGTATCTTCTAATGGACTTGACAGTTGTTCGTGACATTGCAATTATCGGCGCTTGCATCGTCTACATCATCGCTACGCTACTCTCGCACGCACGATAGGACTACACATGGCATTCAACCTCGGATCGGGTCTACGCAAAGCACTAGAGGGCCTCGGTGACCAACCAACTGTAGGTCAGGTCGATCTCCACGATGACCAAGGGAACCTCCTTGGCCTCGCTGTCGGTGAGCGCAACCTCGTCACGTACACCGAAGCTGGAGGCATCAACTACCTCCCGATGGTGGGCTTGCAGGTACCACCGGATGAGCCGCCACCACCTGCACCTGGGGCTGCCCAACACTTCTACTCAGTAGACTTCTCCAATTGGCAGGGCGACTTCAATCCTGACATTCTCGATTGTCTTTATCGAGATCAGGCAAGGATATTCACAGTCGGTGTCTACCCGTTCCAAGCTGAGATTGCCCGTAAGCAGATGCTCAAAGTCGTCAACAAGGGCTACGCACTAGAGGTCTACGGCGAGCCCACGACGACTACCGATGGCCGCTTCCAGAACGTCATCGACATCTGCCAGCGGTTCCCTGTGCGCAAGTTCTGGATCGACGTTGAACGACACGGCGGATACGAGCCCAGCTTCGAGGGGATCATCGAGGCTATCGGCGTATGCAAGCGGGCAGGTGTGGACTTCGGCATCTACACTGGGGACTGGACCTTCGAGTTCGACGGTCAGTTCGTCGCCTATGACCTGTGGTTCGCCAACTACAGTGGGAAGCCATCAACGCACCCAACGGTTGCAGATGCCTGGCGTGACTTCTCCTTCGGCGGCTGGCCCCTAGAGCGCGTGAAGCGTTGGCAGTACGGTTGGGGCGACGAGTGTGGGATGACCGTAGACTGGAATCTCGACTTCGAGGTACTATGAACCCCTACAATCCTCACGACCTCAAACCATTCGAGGAAGCGAAGCCTCACTACGTTCTGGTTGAAGCAGAAGAAGTTCCTATACTAGAGGGTATGAACCGTGCTCAACGTAGAGCTTGGCTACGTGAACAGAAACGCCAAGGCCGCAAGCTCAAGACGAAGGCTGAAGAGTTGTCTGAGTGAGTTACATCTTCAACGGCGACGAGCGCAACCCCATCTGCGGGCACTACGCGGCACCAGTGCTTTGTATCAGGTGCCCCGCCGAGGGTGAGTACCACGGCGATGAACCGATGGAAGGTGCAGGGGTTTGTCCAGTGTGTGGCCTCAGGTCGGTGATTCAGATGCCAGTGGTCGTGCCGATCTACAACTAGAGCCTGATCGTCCCCATCTCGCGTGCACGCTCGACGATACGATCAATAGTCCGTGTAGTGAGGACAGTAACCCCAGCAAGCAGCGATCCTACAATCATCGTTGTTGCTATCGTCGGTGTTGCAGTACCAGGGCTTGCCAACGCCAACGCACCAGCTAAACCGAAGAAGCCCTTTGCAAACGCCTCACTGACAGCAGCACGCTTACGGCCCTTTGCGTTGCGCAGCAGTTCCCCATTGAGACTATTGTTCACGAGGAATTCCATGTCGTTCGACGCCTGAATCGCCTGTAGCCAGTTCGCGCCGACACCAATAAGGGCTAGCGCCGTCCAGATGAGTTCACCCACTGTCGCTGTCTCATAGAGGACAATAGGGTTCGCAGCTATCACGTAGGACAGTGCAACGAACACTACCAACAGCGGCCAGAACCAACCTAAGTTTCTGATTCGGTCTCTCACCGGCGCACCATCCTCTCACCTTCGAGCATATTGCGTAGTTTCCAAGCGGTGAGGTTGGTCTTCCTTTCAACCGCATCGAGTTTTTCATCGGGGATTAGGTCTGGCTTACGCCGCACAAAAGCGTAGACGAACAGCCCGAGTCCAATCATCGTCATTGCAAAGAGTGCCAACGCCCATACCTCAACGGGGACGTTCACGGTCCCTCCTAGTCTGCTCACGCTGTAACTCTTCAATCTCCCGGATCGCCTTGTCGAGCTTCCCGCTGACCTCTTTCGCCGTGTCAACCACAGCCTCAAGCATGTCCGCTTGGACCTTCTGGGTATCCGCCTGCTTCGCCAGGATGTCAACGATCTTATCGCGGAGGTGGTTGCGCTGGTCCTTCACGTCGTTAAGGTAGGACCTACCGATAGCGGTGAGACCTGTGAAGAGCGCGGCGATGGCAGCAGTGAGGGCGGCCCAAATGGTCTCTGGTGTCATTTACATGTTCGCCGTGTAGTCAACCCACACACCGAGTAGACCTGCATCGTTAGCCAAGGTATCACCGGCGTCAGCGGCAACGCGCTGGACCAGCACACGCACGATGTCGCTCGCCGCCGGGGTGACCGTTCGGCTGTGGTTGGTGATCTTCAACACGTTCTGCGCCGGAGCTGCCACCGTGTCGCTCGCGTTGGCCTCGCTCGCCACGGAGTTCATGTCGCCGGTCTCCGCGACCGAACTTACGAACAGCCGCCACACCACGTTCCCCGCACCCGCGCCCAGGTTGGTCCAGATCAGCTTGAACGTGACCGCCGTTGCCGCCACGTAATCGACGGGTGGTGTCCACTCGAAGATCACGGCCTCGTTCGCGGCAGCATCGAACGCCCATGCGCGGTAGCGTTCGTTCGTGCCCCGACGCGCGTAGTCTGGAGCACCACTGAACAGCCCGATCTCTGGCCCCCACACTGCTTGACGACGGCCTTGGTTTGTGTGGAACGTGTGGTCGTGTTCTGCTAGGGTTACATCATTTGCATTGACAGTGATCCCTGAACCAGCACCAACAGCCAATGCTGAGCCAGCGCCACCAGTGAGGCCGTTCCCCGCAACTGCTGCTGCTATCTGCGCTGCACCAATCCCACCGTCTGGTACCTGTAATGTGTCAGCGCCAATGGTAAGCGTTGTACCATCGACGTTGACAGACAACGCTGTACCACCACCACCAGCGAGGCCGCTACCAGCTACAGACGTAGCAATCTGAGTAGCAGTGATCCCAGACGCCTTGACCTTCACTTGGTCGCTGGCAATTTCCAGTGTACTGCCGTCAGGGTTAACTGCTAATGGAGAGCCGCCCCCACCTACTAGGCCATCCCCTGCGACAGAGGCTGCAATTTGTGTACTGGTAACCGTCCCTGAAGTGAGGTAGTCTCCTGGGATTCCCCCGTCAATGAACTCAGCGCGGACAGCCCCACTGGAGTTATACCCGATAAGGCGCATACGCTTGAGTGTGTCATCCCAGAAGTGGCGTACGCCCTCGGCCAGTTTGTTGAAGCCGTTCCCCCTGATGTCCGGTTGAAGAATCTCCTCACGGATGTCGTCGTACTTACTCATACGAGACTTCTTGGAAGGTCAGGTTGTACACCCAATCGTAGTGCTCGTGTGGCCCATCCACGGTGTACCGAATCTTGGCGAGACCGTAGCTATAATCGATTAGGCGCACCCGCAGAGCGCCCCCATCTGGACCGATGATCTTCAATGGCGTCGTTGCCCTGCTAGCATTCTCGATGCGGTCACGAATCTGCTGGGCAGTCATCGAGGTGAGTCTGCCGCCACCGCGACTTCGTAGACCTTGACTAACTGGGACCGTCGCCGTGATAACTCTTCGACGTTTGAAATTCGGAACAGCGAACAGGCCGAAGCTATACAGGATTGGGGTTACACTGGCTGAGGTCGTTCTCAAGGCGAAGCGCAATTTAATCCGGTACATGTTCTCTACAGAGCCCGCAGTCGATGGTGGGAACTTCAGGTTGTAAAGGCTGGACCCACCGTTAGAAACCGGGGTCGTCGTTGAATCAATGGTACTTCCAAGCTGTGTATACCCGGTAAAGTTCTCAGGTATACTGGTGCTCCCGAGTGTGTTCACCGCGTAGTAGACTTTCAGTTGGGTGTTCGCTGGAAGGAACGCATTGATCTCAGCACGGAGCATCGACTTGGGCAGCGTTGGGAAGCCGAAGGTAATCCACGGGGTTTCGAGGATCGTCTCTTGATCTAGGCGGAACGTATAATTGGTATCAGCCCGTGCCGTCCCGTTTAGTGGCGCAGCGGAACTCGTCGGCAGTTCGATGTAGCCCCACTGCTCAGTCGTAGCAGTGTTGTTGTTGTACGTCGAGAGGTGCCGCCCAAGGTAAAGCCGCCGCCTGGGGATCGTTGAATGCCTCAGAGCTATCGTCGGTATTGCGTCTAGGTAGTTCGTCCATCCCTCGGCAATACAGTGCCAAGCTACCCGTGAGCCGTCTGCTGTATTCTGCACCCGGCCAGCGAGAAGGAAGAATTGCCCAGCACGCACTGTTGATGTGACTGCCACAGGGGTAATCTGGTACACATTGTCAGGGCTGCCAACAACGACGTACACCCAGTCGTGGTCGCTCTCAATCTCACCGAGTACGCCAGTCAGCCAAGGAGCCGCTGGGATGGTCACCGCAGGGCTGACATTCTCCCACTGTCCGGTGTACCTCCACAGACCGTTGCGGCCTACCTGAGCCCATAGTTCGGTGCCGTATGCCTTCATACTTGCGCCGTTTAGATAGTCAGTGGATTTCTGCAACCCAGGGAACAGGGGGATTTCCCGGCCCGCTTGGTTGAATGTGAAGATACCATCTTGCTTACCGGCGACTAAGGTGTCTTCCCACGGTTGTAGGTTCGTGAAGTAGAATCCCCGTTGGATACCTAGCGGCGTTCCTGTGTCCCAACCGGCAGCGATTGTAGGGTCGCCAGTCGCTTGGTAAATCCTTGCAACGGAACCACTCGACGAAACTGAGCAGAGAACGTTGTTCAACACACCGAAATGTCGGGCGTCAGGTACCGAAGCTGCGGCAGCGGCGAAGGTTACACTCGCTGGAGTCGCCGTGTCATAGTTCGTGCTATACTGAGGTAGCGTTCCTTCTCCAAGGGCAACCCACAGTCTAGCATCGTGGTACTGTAAATCGAGCGGAACAGCAGCAAAGACCTCTATACCCTGTAGCGCCGTCCCACCGGAACTCAAGCGGTATCCCTGCCCACCAGTCGTTGTCTCGTAGCGGGTCAACGCGAAGAGGTTTGTTACACCAGCAGTGGTCGGGGCTTCCTCGAAGTCGATGATCTGTCCATCGTCTGGCGTCCCGATGTGGCTGAATGTCCCAGCGTTGATGTCAGGACCAATGATTGCTAGACCGGGCCAGCGCGTATCTACCCCAAGGGCGAAGGCAGCGCGACGAGATGTAGTAGCATTCGTTTCAACTTCACCGATGCCATCTTCCCAAGTTGTCTGTGAGAAGACCATCTCCTGGTCGGGAGGAACGTCAGCAACCTCGTAGTTCCCTTCACTGATACCGGGACGAAGCGGCGCTGCCAACTGGGAACGGTACATCAGGCCACCGTTCTCATCGACAGCCACACGGAGTTTCATCACCTCATCAGTTGATGGGTCGTAGTTCTCGACAACGAGGTCGAACGGTTGATTTGTAGAAATTGCCATTATACAGTCGATCTGAGGGGGCGGGCAGTCCTCTGGTTATTGAATGTCGGGTGCTTGATAAACTCCTGATACTTCATCAGGTACCGCGCAATCTCTTGCTCAAACTCCCGCATTCCATTGAGGCCAACATTTTGCCCCTGCTCAGCAGAGTAGAGTTCGGCGGCGGCCATGTAGTACAAGCCGAAGGTTAGCGGCTCATCGACAGCGAAGCTCTGGCTCGTAGAAAGTGTTGGCCAAACACCCTGCCCACGAATACGGATGAATCGGCCATTACCAGTCTGCCGGGGAATCTCTAGGATACGCTCATCGTGCCGCGCTCGCCAACCGTCGAGTGGTGTGAACCTGCGGCGCATCGGCCATGGTTTCGCCCAGGCACCTGCATTGTCAACGAAGACGTTGGGGTCACCCACAGGAACTCGAATCTGGAAGGTGATACGGTCGTCACCACCACCGTCGAAGCCTGCTGCATTGGTGGTAACTTCGAGTCGTTCCCAACCGTTCCCACCATGTGCTGTAGACCATACGGCTGCCGTCGCCTGAATACCGATGTCTGTCCCACCAACCTGTGAGTAGACATCCACCCAGAAGGAGATCGACCGACCGTTCATCGACTCGTCGGTAGCAACCTGCTGAATGAGATTCCCACCAGTAATACCGTCGTGGCGAATCTGCGCCGAGGAGTTGCCTTCACGGACGTAGTAATCGTAGTCCTCGGTGATAGTCTCCTGTTCAATAGTCCCAGCACTCGATGTCCATCCCGTGGGAAGGGTCGCGCCCCAAGCCTCGAAGCCGCTGTTCGTCAGGAGGTTCCCCTCGAAGTCAGCGGGGATACGCTCTTCAAGTTCAATAGCTGTGGGGATCGACATCAGGTCAGCGGGGTACTCGTACTCTTCCTGGCCTTTATAAAGGAGGATCGTCTCGTCGGCAATCTGACGAATGACATCCATAGAGACGAGATGTCGCGCACGGTTCAGCGCATCGATCTTTGAGTTGGGGTCGAACTTGTGAATCGAGAAGGCTTTACCACTAGTGGTAGAACTTGCCACCGCGTCGTAGAACGTGAAGGTAGTTGTTCCAGCGGAGGTGGAAGACGCACTGATCTTGCGGACAGTGCCAGCGGTTACAGAACCGTCAGCCGCCGTGAAGTAGTAGTACTGATCGACAAACCAATCGTCGGCAAACGCAGCAAAGCCAGTGGTCTTGGTAGTTGTGGTGGACCCAGCCGCACTGGTGGTCCCAGCTACATAGTCACCGATCTCCTTGCTGAATCCAATCAGCAGGTTCGCAAGGGTTGTAGCCACGGCTTACCTGTAGTAAGACGCGCTTAGAACTGCGGTGGCACCAGTCTCGAAGAATCGAATAGCCGAAAGCTGCTGGCTACCATAGACAACCATCGTAGCATCGGTCTGCAAGAGATGACCAACTGCCGCCGTGGGGGTCGTGCCGTCGTCGGTCCAGCGGATGTCCGCGCCTTCGCAGGAGATGAGCGCCGCCCTCGCACCAGTTGGGACAGTCAGACCAAGCGCGGGGTCGAGGTCATCAATCTGCTGGAACGTCCCTGGCATCGGGACGAGTGGGTTGTACCATGCCTTATCATACGGCTCTGGCATTACTTACTCACGATCTTCTGCAACGCCGTAGCGAGGTCAGGGCGATCCGGGTGCTTGTCCTTCACATGGTTCAGCATAACGATGGCGATCCGCTTCGTCGAATCCTCGGCTACCGTCTTCAACCCAAGGTCGATCCCACCTTCGTCCTTCCGTGGATTAGACACGTAGTTATCGAAGATTTTCTTCCCACAGACATCACAATTGGAGAAGGGTTCAACACCCTGCGGTCCGGGGTTCTCGACGGTCCAGCCGCCTTCCTTCAAGAGAATCCTTGCGTTCTTCCGGGGGACAATCCGTGGTGACCACTTCCCGTTGGGGAGCATCTTCCACATGGTGATCTTCCCAGGGGTGCGGTGGTAGATGTACGGTTCGTCCTCGCGCGGCGGTCTGTTGGTCAGCGCACTTTCCGGTGTATCAACACTGGCATCCATGTTCAGTGCTTCGACGGTCTCGATGCTATCGGCCATCGCGTCGATTTCCAACATACGCTTCGCAGTGTTGCTAAGCTCCGGTGCCGGTGCTTCCACTGTTGCTACGTTGCCCAAGATTTACGTCCTTTCATTGCGTTGATCGCTTGCTCAGCCGCGTCTTTTAACTTCTCAGCGAAGCCATCACGGGAGGCTAGTCCCTTGCGATCCCGCCATTCGTCGAAGTCAATCGCCGCGTGCGTCCTAAACGATTCAATCTGTTCGTATGCGATATCTTGCAACTCAGCAGCCTCGGTGACACCTGCACCGACTAGGAAGACTGGAGTGCCAAATGGGTCAGTGAGCACCAGCGGCTCAGTAGGTTTCTCAGCGCGGCCCCCCATCCGGTAAGTGTAGTCGTCGATGTACGCTTGCTGGTTAGGCCCCTGGGGTACCAAATCTCCCAGACCAAGGCGGTACATTACGTCGTCACTTAACCAGATGGAGGGCTCACTCACCTTAGCGGGGCTCCAGTGCCAGAGCCACGAGGCTATGCGCGGTAGAGGCACCGACCTTGCGGACGACACCCACGACGGGCTGATCCGACCCAGTGTTCGGTGTGGCCTCAGTGAGAGCCATTGCGTCCACGGCTCCAGCGGTGGTGAGTGAGGGAACCACAGTCTTGCCGAGAACCACCGTACCGTTGGTCAGCACGAGGCCGTGACCACCAGTCTGAGCCCAACCGAATCCACCGATTGCCACCGTGCCGCACGCCACACCGATGGGGACACCAGTGGGGGATGTGGGATTCACGATGACGCTGTAGTATGGATTCGTGATGAGGTCAGCAGAGGAGGCCGTAGCCGGGATTGCCACCTTCACGCCCAGTTCAAGGGTCAGCGCAAGCGTAGCCGAGGCATCCGCTGCGGGGTGTTCCTTAATCTGGTACATATGCGGTGACCCAGTACCAGTGCGGATGACAAGCCAGCCACCTTGGTACTGATTGGCAGTCGCAGCAGTAGCGCCGAGGGTTACAGTCACCTCGCGGGCACCCACAGCCGCAGCCGTAGGAGTCATCGCCTGGTGATTTGCAATGTTCGCCGCGCTCTGCAAGAGGTTACCCTTGACGAGTGCGACTGCGCCTGCCTTGACATAACGGAACGTCCGACCGTCCGCAAGCTGCATCTTCTCACCGATATGGAATCGCTGATCAGATGTAACTTCGTACTGCTCGCCGTCCCGAAATTCGATGTGAGAGGGGAAGAAACTCATAGTCTATGCTCCTTATGCCGTTGGCGTAGAGGCATCAGTGATGACTTCGATGCCGCCGACGCTGGGCTTGTGGATTCCATACGTGTAACTTCCCGCGATCATAAGCTCCCACACTCGATGCGAGTTGTCGTACTCCTTACCTTCGTCGGGTTCGATTTCGCTGATGAAATAGAAGCGATCCTGGTCAAAGACCGCATTGCTTACATCGTCGTTGGCGTCCACGAGAAGGTTGTTGGAGATGTAATGCCGCGAGCCGTTGACCTCACCAATGGCAGCGATGCCCTTGGCAAGCAGTTCATCAGTTCGGGCACGAGCACCTGGGCCGACAGTCGTACCGTTGGCAACACCTGTGTAGGCGTTAGTACCAGTCGGCACATCGGTGAGGGGCATGAGCCGACCTACGAGTGCATGCGCAGCGTAGGGGTGCCACACACCAACGATCCGGCCCTGTGCAGGCTCGGGGTTCGTAGTGGAGGTGCGGCGCTTATTACCAGTCTGCACACGAGCGACGGCGGACATCAACAGACCCGGTGAAGCAACTGTCCCAGCGGCACCCATAGAGGGAGTCCAGGAAGTCATTTCATCCGCGCCGTCACGGTCAACCTTCGTGTTGTATGCGTTCGCGGCAATACGTCCCGCCTTGCTCATGAAGCCGGGATCGGGGATTCGACGAAGCGTAGTCTTAGCGATGAGTAGCTTGAGACCCACTTCATTCGGCGTGAAGCTGGTCGGAGTGTCGAAAATCTCCTGCTCGATGGTGTGGTCTACACCGTCTGTAAGCTCATAGGCTTGCAGGTTCGAGTAGTCAAGGATTTCGTAGTTCCGGCCAGAGTTAGCCTTGAGAGTCCGCTGAGTTGCGAGTGAGCGCATCAGGGGCTTCTCTTCATACGTGAGCTTGAACTCACTGTAGATTGTGGCGAGACTGTCGAGTTGGTTGCCCGTTCCCGCCAGAATCGGACCTGACATTAGCTGGCTCCTATGCCGGAAGTCTGCTTAGCAAGTCGCGGGCTTGACTGTTATCAATCTCACCGTTGGCATGTGCTATGCGGACTTGTGATTGCGTTTTGTATTTGGTCACCGGAGCACTGCGAGACGGGGGCTTGGCGGTGTATCCTGAGGGCAAGGGCTGTGGACCCTTACGTTGGGTTGGCTGTGGTTCCTCTTCCTCAACGTCCATTGCTGGAGGCTGCGAGTTGCCTTGGGCCATCTTCGTTAGACGCTTGGCGAACCTTCCCCAATCTTGTGCGTCGTCACCCATCTCATTGATGATTGACTGCCAGTCTCGTCCCAAGGCCTCGGAGAACCCTTCGGACATGGCGAACATCGTCTTGTCGATGACTTCCGCATTGGGCATGGCGTCGAGTTTAGCCTGTGCTTCCTCGTAACGCTGTCGCCAATACGCAGTCTGCTGGTCGTAAGTCCGCTCTGAGACATCTGCCTCTTCACGTTCACGACGTAGCTTCTCGATTTCACGAGTCGCTTGGTCTAGCCTTGACTGGAGTGTTGCATTTTGCTTGTCCGCGACACTGTTGAAATGCCGTCGAACTTCATCTTCAATCTGAGACCGTAGCTTGGACAACTGGCCGGTTGTAACAAACTCTTCCTCAGCCGATTCGTTTTGGTTGGGCTCAAATTCCTGCTCGACGGGATCAGCGTCGGAGGCAAGAGGTTGAACCTCCTCGTTATCGGGCATGCAAACTCCTTAACATAACTAGGCTGCCCGCATTATAAGGGCAAATCTAGTTATTGTCAAGTAGTTATGTTTACTTGGTGGGGTTGGGAATCTTCAACGGCGGCGCGTTGTACCCGTTCTTCTTGAGGTAGCGAGCGGCATGGGACTCCGGGTACCATTGGGCGACCGCCAACGCGATGTCGGGGTTGTTTTTGACGATCCATTCTTGGCGGGCTTTGATTAGCTCGAAGTACGCACGGACTTGGGGAATCTTCTGGACTTCAGCGAGTGCAGCCACCTTGTCTGTAGCTGAGAGTTGCTGATTGCCTTTGATTGCCTGTTCCTGCTCTTTGATGAACTCTTCGATCTTCGCGTTCGCGGGGTTCTCTTTCACGAGGTCTTTGCGAATACTGAGGTACGGAGACATCACCTGCCGTGCTTGCCGGTATGCAGTGTCCATCGGTTCGACACCAGTGCCGAGACGACGGTTGACCTCTTCCATGATGTCAGGACGAGAGGCGTACTTCTCTTCCCATGTGGTAAGCAGGTCGTCGAAAGTATCGCTGTCGATAGCACCGTCAACCGTTGCTTGGTCGAACATCTTCAGGTATTCACCATAGGCTGAGTTCACAGTGACTACACCGGACTTCGCTTCTTCAGCTTCGAGTTTGTTGAAGTAGGCGACGGTAGCCTTGAAGTCGAGTGCGGTCTGCTTCGATGAGGCGACTCGATTCTGAATAAGCTCGCGCCGCGCGTCAGTCCACTCTTTGATCGTCATGGACTTGCCAGGGACATTCCCAAGGAATATCTCTCTGTTGCGGTCCATCGCGTCTTTGAAGGTCTTCGTGATCTCAGCGTTCTTATTCAGGTACGTCGCATACTCACTGCCTGCTTCTTCCTGGCGGACACGTTCTTGCAGTTGGGCAGCACGGGCAGCAGCGTACCGGGGGTCGGCTTCAAGCTCCTCTGGCCGGATGTCATTGATGTGGCGGCCAGTCTTCGCGGCGATGTCCTCTTTGATTTGGTTGACCTTGAAGGACGGTGAAGCCATAGGTGCGCTCTTACCGAAGAACTCAATCATGGTCATCCAGAAGGCTTGACCAGCGTCCATTGTTTGCTGGCCTGTCCCTTTGGCAACATCCCCTATGGAGCCAGCCCACGAGACGGGGAGTGCGCCACTAACAAGGTGCGTTGCGCGTTGACCAAACTGCTGAGCCGTGTCACCGTAGAACAACTTGTTATCTTGGTAGTCCCTGTTGCTAATCTGTTCGTAGCCAGTTTGTACAAGAGGGCCGAGGCGTCCAGTCAACCAGTTCGGCAAGTCCCATACTGTCTCGCCAGTGCGCTTATCCTTGTGGGGGATCAGTGCTTTCATGAAGTCGATCTGCCGCAGACCCATCCTTGTCGGTGGTTGGTCAGAACCTCGTAGGTAGAGGTCACCGAAGTCTTCACTCAGGGGGTTGACCACAGCGGCCATCTTCTCGGGGGAGAGGCCAACAATTGCTGCGATACCACCGGCGAGGGCAGCAGTCGTGGTGAGCCCCGTGTAGAACTCGAAGGCCGACCACAGTTGCCGCATGCTGGCTGCTTCGATGGGAATACCGTCCATTCTGTTGAGGACTATTTCAACCATCGGTTTGATACCACCGAACCCAGCGATAGCGTCGGCAGTCGTCTCGATGGGGCCACGGACGAAGCTGCTCGACGTGAGGGCAAGACCTTCTTTCGCAGCGCGGTCAGCAGACAGCCCACGTCTCGCTCTGTTCACGAGGTACATCGTTTTGTTCACCGAGTCAGCGGCAGCGTCGAATGCAGCGTCCTCGTTACCTGGGCCAGCAATCTTCTGGAAAAACCGGGCACGCAGGTCAAACTGCTCCATCTTCAAGGTATTGAGGTACCGCCCGAACATGGCGTCGTTCATCATGTTGTTGACAGCAGCGGCTTTCATCAAGGGGTTCCGCGATTGGAAATTACCCCGCAGGCGGTTGATCTCAACGTCATTCTGCACGCCGTACATCATGAGGCCATGCTTACGCGCCCTATCCATGAGACCGTTCTCACGCCATTCGAGAATCTTGTGCTCAAAGTTCTCCTTGCGTATAGCACGCATAGCGAAGTCGGCCATGCCAGCGGCGGTGTCCACAGGACTCACAGCCATCGACATGAAGTTGTGGACGCCGAGGGCCGACTGGTCGAAGCCGAAGGTCACGCCTTTGATGCCACCAGCGATACGCATCCATTCAGCTTCGGGGCGTTCAAGCACTGATTGGATGTCCCTAGCAAGGTCAGGTGGGAAGGCCATGTTTTGCAACGCGGGGATACGGACCTTCGACTGGTCGAGCTTTACATAACCTTCGGGGACAGATGGGGTGATCTTTCCAACGATGGTGGAGAGGCGGTTCTGAACAGCCGCTAGTTTGGTCTGTGCATCAGCGAGGCTAGCCTCTTGTTTTAGGAAGTCAGCGGTCTCTTTGTCAGCGAACTTGCTGACTTTACCCGTCTGATATGCACCTTCCTCGAAGGCAGCAGTGGCTTTGGCGGCACGGATCGTAGCCATACCAGCAACACGCTCTGCTTCGTTCAGTTCGTTCGTAGCGTTGCGGATGGCTTTCTTCGCTGCCTTGACTTCAGGCTGATTGCGGACGTACTTCTCGATGTCAAGCTTAGGCATCGGCCCTTCGGTCTTGTTAATCCGCTTCGAGAACTCCGTGCCGCCTTGCCGTGTGTTGAACGTCGGGTCGGTTATAGGATCGCTCAGACGCCTTGCCGTGGCGCGTGCAATTTCCTCAGCGTGGTCGAGGTCTAGCTCCGCAACCATAAGGTCATCAAGGGCCTTCTCAACAGGCAGGGTCTTAGCGAAGATCAGTTCCATCTCACGCTCGCCAACCTTACCAGCGAGGTAGTCGTCGGTACGCTGTTCGAGGAACTCACCGAGGCGGTTAGCCCGGTTAGCGGAAACCCACTGCTGCTTCACGCGACCAGAGGTCTCGGTGATTTGTCGCTGCAAGTTCCGTTCCCGCTGCTTGAGTCGTGCCTGCACTGTCTTTAGAATCGTCTGCTGTGGGGTAAGCTCAAGGGAGACGCCAGCATTCTTCACAGCGGAGGTGAATAGCAGGTTCGCCCGTGAAGTGATACCAGCATCGAGGCGACGGCCATACGCAACGGGAAAGCGAGGCTCCCAATCGAAGTTAGGTTTTGACTCTACTAAGTCCTCAATTGTTTGGAAAGCACGCTCATGCTGGAAGAACTGTGTATTCGACAGCATGGTTGAGCCGGTGCCTTGGAACGGTATGTCTTCCTTCTGGAACGGTAGCGTCGGGAAATATCGGCCACCAGTGATGGGGGCAAGCTCTTCGTCACCACCACCAAAGCGTTTGGTCATTGCCCAATCACCACTGTTGGGGCTGCCGTCACCTATCATGTCACGCTGAAAACGTTCGATAAACTCTTTCTGTAGTGGTGTGAAACTGTAGCGGTCTGGGCGTTCAATCATATGGCGAAGGGTGTGCCGAGGATCACGGACGGTCCCAGGTGGTGGTGCCCATGAATTGTCGTAGGGGACAGCGGTGATATCCTGCTTCCCGTCCATGAGGTTCTTCCCGAAGACCCGTCGTCCTACCTTCGTCCACTGATTCATAAGGGCGTCTTTTTCAAGTGCCCAAGCACCAGCGGATTCCGATGAAACGATGCTACCGCGAAGCGCCGCTGGGTGCATGGTCTTCCCTGGGTCTGGGCCGAGGGCAGCAGTCCGCATGATGAGATCAGTCTGCGGGAAGTTCTGTGAGATGCGGCGCATAGCGTTCACCGCAGCGGTTGGTGAACTGTCCAGTTGGGGGATGCTCTTCGCAAGATCGTCGATGATCTCACCTTTGAAGAAGGCGTTACTCACTTGGCTAAGGCGGTCCATCTCCTGCTGAACGTCGGCTTGGTTTGCGTTGCGCCGGATCGCTGAGGTGATCTTCGCAGCGAGGTCAGAGGGCACGGCAGCAGAGCCGGTTTCATCAGCGTAGACTTGGACAAGTTCCTTGGCGATACGGCCAGCGTTATGGTCGAGGGTCTTGAGGACGCCGCCGATACCTGCGTTGTCAGCGGCACGGACCAGCGGCACGAGCACATTGTCGGACATACCGATGAGCTTGCCGCCTTTGACGATAGCACCGATGCCACCAGCGAGGTTCGCGGGGTCCAGAACAGCATCACCAGCGAAGCCGAGGATGTCTTCGAGGAGGCCAGGTTCTCTACCTTCTTGTCTTGCCTTCTCATACAGGAGGCCGGTAGTTGAGAACTCTTGTGGGTTTTCGAGGCCCTTCCATGCTTCACCGAGGATGTCACCACCGTTGACTATTGCACCGAGAGCACCGACAACACCACCCCGTGCACGATCCATGTCACGGAGCAGTGAGTTGTCCATGAGTGGCAGCACATCATCAGCGCCAGTCGGTGCGCCTAGTTCGTTAGCAATCGTTGCACCGATGACTCCTACGGGGCCAGTGAGTAGGATTCCAGCGAGTGTGCCGAGGCCCTTTGCCGTATTGCCAACACGATCCATGAAGTCAACGACAGCATCGGTCTGTTCGATTTCAGCGCCAGCAGGGGCCTGTGCATACGGGTCGTAGTCGTAGGTTAGCTGCGTAGTGGGATTGACTTCAGGTTCGCCCCAGCCGCCGTAACCGCCACCACTCTGTGGGGCGCTGATCTGGGGGATACCTGCTGTCGGGTCTTCCGGGTTGAAGTCCTGCTGGTTCAGGAGGACTTGCAGCCGAGGGTCTATCGAGGACTGGGCGACACCAGCGGCGGAACCTTCATCGGGGTCTACGTACCGACCGCCGAAAGGGGGTTGCTGCTCGTTGATCTCAGCGCCGGTAGCTTCACTCTGCTGGGTGATCGCTTGTGCTTCCTCATCGCTGAGACCACGGACGCGGCGGATTTCAAACTGCTGATCGACTTCCTCAATCGAGCGGATGGCAACACCCCGACCGTAGCTCGCGTCGATCATCTTGCCGTCACCGAGGTAGATGCCGACGTGGGGGTACTTCACTCCCGGTTGGTACTGGTCGTCGTATTTGAAGAGAATGAGGTCACCAGGCCGCGATGCCGTGTTGCCGGTTACTTCGTCGGTCTCATCAGCGATGCGGTCGGTGAACGGGGTTAGGCTGATCCCCGCTTCCTTGAACATCGCAGAGACGAAGGACGAGCAGTCGTATCCGGGGTCACCCCAGCGGAGGGCGTCAGGTTCACCGATGACTGGTCCCGCATAACGTTTCCCCACCTGCGTTCGAGCTTTGTCAAGTACGCCAGCAAGCGCAGACTTCGGCGCACTCGCTTTCGCAGGGTCTTGAGTGCCTGTAAACTCCTGCTCGAAGAGTCCTGCGGAAGCCCACGTTCGCTCTGAGTGCATACGGGTCTCATCGAACTCAATTCCTTTCTCGATGTTACCAGCGCCAGTGTTGTACGCTTTGATTGCCTTCTGAAGGTCGCCGCCGAAGTATTTCTGTAGCCGCTCAAGGTAAGCAGCAGCACCATAGATCGACTGCTCTGGGTTGAACCTGTCGATGCCCAGTTCCTTGGCTGTAGCTTCCATCATCTGAGCGATGCCGCCAGCACCAGCCGAGGAGAGGCGCTTCCCTGAGATTACATCGTTGTCGTAGTTGGACTCAGTGTTGAGCAGTCCAGCGAGAACGGCAGCGGGGATGTTGTGCCTCTTGGCTGCGTCTGCTATGGTGTCCTTATATTTGTAGAAATTCGCTGGGAGGTTGCCCGATGGCTGACGTGATGTCGAAGGCGGAACTAGCCGAGACGGTTGAGGCGGCGAAGAAACAGACGGTGAAACCGGAGTTTGCGGCCCTTTGGTGGGCGGCTGTTGCTGCGTCGGGGCTGTACGAGCAGGCAGTCGAGAACTTACAGGAGGGGCTTGTTGGGGCGCGGGCGCAGGAGGCGATGTTTGAACTGCTACTGGAGAAGGCTCCTCCACAGGCGCAGGAGATACTGGCTGCTGCTGAGCGGTCGCGTTCTGAGCATCCCAAATCGCCTGAGCCTCAGAGATAGGGTCACCGCCAGGGCGAGCACTCTCTGCTGCTGGTTCTACAGGGGCGTATGGATCGTACTCTTCCTCAGGGATAAAGGGCTTAGCCACTATCCGTAGTAGCTCCTTGGCGATGCGAAGCCACGACTGAATCCTCGCTGCGTACCTACGTTATTGCGTAGAGACCGCGTGATGTAGTCTTCGAGTTCTTCGCCGCCACCCATGGTGAATGAGCCGAGAGCATCCCTATGCGCAGAGTCAAGGCGGTTCAGATCGTATGCTGAGATAGCACCGATTTCAGCCTGACCGCCAGGGAGTTCCCGAATGCGGTCCGGCGTGAGGATACCCCCCAACTGAGTGGGTACAGGGGTCCGCCTGAAGACATCCCGCAGGTAGCCGGGATCACCGTAGAGGCGCTTGCGGCCTGCTTCGTTCAGGTAGTCGTAGTAGCGGTAGTCACCCTTCATCGAGTCGTTGTAGGAGAAGACCGACCGTGGCGTGAACTTGCCAAGACTGGGTTCCCACTGCTGCTGCAACTCCTGCATTGTGAGGGCGCGGCCAGTCGTCGGGTCCACGCGGATAGCGTTCTCGTTGGTACTCAAGGTGTGACCGAGGAACTGTTCGCGCAGTCTGTCATAGATCGCACGCGCCTCAGCGGTCTCGTCGAGGTTGAACACGATGTCGTTGTCGGAACTGACATCAACGTAGTCAGGGTTACCGCCGTAGGGGTAGTAGCTCTGCTGTTTGCGCAACCACCTATCGTAAACTGAGCGTGGTGTGTGGTCGTATGTTGGTAGTCCTCGTGGGGATATATACATTGGTTACTCCTAACGATTCACGATCTCAGCGTACTCCCATCTAAGGGGTCCACCTTCCTGTACACCTGGGTAATTCGTCGGAAGGTACATTTGCTGCTCGATGTCATTGGCTACTTCACTGTTACCGAGGTCAGGTACCTTGACGTAGCGACCAGCGGAACCGAGGGCAGCCGGGGGTATGGGTGCCCTAGCGGGGTCAACAAACGAGTTACTTGGGTTGAAGATCATCGAGGCGTTGCTACCCATCGGCTGACTGATAGTCGGCTGCGCTGCCGGTGTAAGCAGGTTCGCCGGTGCGATAGGCTGGATACGTGCTTGCTGTGGGTCGAGCATTGGGTCACGAGCGCCGATTGGCTGGGTCGTCGCGCCGCCGCCACCCTTCGGAGCAGTACCACCTGGAATGGTTGGAGTCGCTGGAACCGGGGGCTTCACAAATCCCTGCTTAATCGCGTACTGTTGAGGGTTCCTACCTACACTGAGGACGTTGGGGTCGTCGGTCATCTGAAGCCAGTCAGCGATAGCCTTGCGCATGTCCTCTGGCGTGTTGATAGTCCAACCGTTCGCGCGGTAGTGCTCTGCGATGTTCGGGCGGTTCGCAGCGATAAGGTCGAGTGCTTCCTCGGCTGAGATGTTGACTATGCCACCTGTAGCTGCCGCTGGGGGTTCAGCCTGCATGGAGTTAGGCGCACCGGCGTACATCCTGTCTGGGTTGAACGCTTCGGGAAGCTCATACGACGGCTGCTTGTAGTTGCGGTCTACACCATATTCAAACGCGATTCCTGAAGCCAACTCAGCGGGTGTAATCATTCCACCAGCAGCACGGCGTTTATAGTCACGTTCTATTGACTGGCGAACAGCGGGGTCCGCACCGTTAGCTGCGCCGAATCGCTGGACGAGGTTACGAGGATTCGCGTAGAAGTTCTCGCGGGCAGTCTTAATCTGCTCAGCCTGCAACTGGTAGTTCGTGGCGAACTGGGTCCACGCTTGTCGCTGACTGTAGAGGAACTCCCGGTCACGCTGCGCTTTGCTGAGATCGTACTGTCGCTTGTTCTCAACGTAGGTCTTCTCGAACTGCTCGCGGGAGAGGGCGCGTGCTAGCTCTGCCTGCTGCGCTTGGAACTCACGGTCGAGGCGTGCCTGTTCCGCAGCGTGTGCACGGGCGGCAGCGGCTTGTGCGGCTTGGAAGGCATTCGCTTCAGCCTGCATGCGGTTTTGCAGGGCGATGGCTTCAGCAATGGGGTCACCACCGCCGCCACCGCCACCAGAGCCACCGCCCCCGCTACCGTTATCTACTCGTTCGTCGCCTACATAAACCCCTGGTTCAGCCATTACCGTTTCTCCAATCGAACGTCGCCGCCTGTAGTCTTTGCGTATGCGGAGTGGACATCACCGCCACCCCATCCCAGTGCCTTGAGTTCCGCCTCCATCTGAGCGCGGGTGCGAGGTCCATTCTTCGTCTGCCACACTACGTCATTGGAAGCAAGGAGGTCAGCGTGTTTTGATTTACCACCACCGCCTGAAGGCATCTCACCGCCACCGGGTACAGGCCCTTTAAGCGCCTTGTACATGATGAGTTCCTGTGGGGTCATCGCTGCGATCTGACGGATCAGCGTTGCCCGTTGCTGTTCAATCTGACGCTGTTCAGCCCGCTTTGACGCCTCTAAATTATACTGCGCCTCGTCAACACCGATCTTTGACTTCTTGATGTCGAGAGACTTCTTTGTAAGGTCCGCAATCTCGTGGTCTTCTTGGTACTTAGCGATGATGGCGTTACGCTCAGCAATGGACTTCGCGTTAACGATGTCGAAGCCTAGCTTTTCGAGGTCCGCTTTATGCTTCGCCTGATCGCGGGCTTCCTTGTTGCGGTTGATCGTTACATCGTCGTTCGCACGCTGAGCATCGGCCTTAGCCTTGCTAATGTCGTAGACCCCTTTGCTGAGGTCTTGTTCACCTTTGGCTAGGTCTTGCGTCCCTTTACGCTGGGTGATACCAAACTGCGCTTCATCCTGCTCAGCCTTGCGTTTAGCATTAGCAAGGTCGAACTCAGCCTTCAGTGCATCGCGGGTAGCTTTATCCTTGGCGAGTGCTAGTTGTTCCCGCTGGTACGCCGTGAGGCCGTCTGGTCCTACGGTAGTCGTCTGCGGCTTGATAACGTTCGATGGGCTTGCTAATAGTCTTCGACGTTCAACTTCCGCTGCGGCAAGACGCTTCTGCATCTGCTCGAAGTTGGGGTTATAGTCGGGGTTAGCTACAGGTTTGCCATCTGGTCCCGTGATAAGCTGCGTAGTCGCTTTGGTATTGCTAAGCGTTCGCCTGAGGTCGGTGATCTCCCTGTCGAGGTCATTGATGATCTGCTTGACTTCAGGGCGAATCGTCGGGTATTTGTCCGGTGGCGGTGGTGCAGCGGCGGGATTTGGTCTTGGGTTCAGCGACGGTCCCAAGCCACCTGGTACGAAGTCATCCTCGAAGTTACGCATTGGTCCAGTCGGCGCGGGACCACGGTTGGGACTTGACGGTGGGGAATACGGCGCACCGAAGTCAACCTCATCGTCATCTTCAGGGCCGATGGGTGTAGGCTCTTCGTCCTCGTCGTAGGTCTGCTGGAGCCACTCGTCTATGAGGTCGGCTGGCCTAGCCAAGAATGGCCTCCTTAATCAGGTCGTCGATTTCCTCTTCGTGGCGTTCCGGTTCAGCGAGGCGTTTCTTCTTCTCGTAGGGGGTTTCTTCACGTAGGATAAGGGGGTTCATCTGACGTGCAGCAACGCTACGGTAGATTTGCTCCATCGTACCGAGGGTCATGTTCATGAGGTCAGTCATGATCTGCTCAGAGGGTTTAGCCACCGTAGCCTCCTGTGGGTGCCATTGGCGGGAGGTCTTGCCCGGTGCGGTCTGGCGGTCCTTGGGCGGTGCGCCTCATATTGCGGTCCATCTGAACGAGGGACTGGGGGGCACCACTGTTCGTTCCGAAGGACTGCATTTCGTTCATTACGGCTGCGGCGTCTTCTTGGACTAGACCTTCCATACCGGGCTGGGGTACGAGGCCCTGCAATTGGTCTGGGGTGATGCCCATCTCTTGGTCGATTTCGGCCTTGCGGATCGCCCACATCTCTTCGAGGGACTTCTTGAGGATGTCCGCGCCTGCCGCGTCGATGAGTCGTTTCGCTGCAGCTTCGAGCCACTGTTCCTGCGGGTTGTCGATTCCACCGTGGGACTCTGCGATCATCACTGGGTCCATACCGTAGGTAGTGATGAGTCGTTCACCCGTCAAGATGCGCTGATCCCTCTCACCTGTGTCACTCGTCTGCAAGATCACTTCGTTGAAATAGAAGCCATCCCAGTCATCGCCTTTGATGGTGATTTCGTTCATCGCTGTGGGCATACCAGCGAAGACGGTGATTGGTTTCTTGATGACGTGCTCGTGGTAGTACGCGGCTTTGCTGCATGACATGCTAAGGAGTCGCTGCATGTTGAACAGTGGTGAGCCGTAGCGTAGACGAGCCGCCGCTGAGTTCTGTGCGGCATGGGCGGCAGCGTTGACACCAGGTTCATGGATACCCTGTACGGCTTTGGGGGCGGTAGCGGCAAAGCTCTCCTGCTGCAAGCCTTGGAGGTACGCGAAGAGTGATGGGTCTGGGGGGACGCCACGGACAGGCGCTACCATATCTTCAGCGCGTTCGCCCTGCTCGCGTTTGATTGGGTAGACCATACCGCTACCTGGGGCAAACTGCTGGTCGATACGGTCGTCGAGGAGGTAGTTCACCCACGCGGCGTCGGTCATCATCGAGGCGACTTGACTCGCGGTGAGCGCTTCCTGGTTGAGCACACCGGACTTCACGAGGTGGGTGAGCAGGCCGACTGACAGGGACTCTTGGCCCCACTCAGCGCGTCGGGAACCCACTCGCATAGTGTCGGACATGTCGCGTTTCTCAAGGCCGTAGCCGGAGAATGCAATGCTGAATGGGTGTTCGCCCCAGCCGTGCTCGTAGTCCCAGAGCATCTCGGTTGTCGATTCGTCGAACCACTGGACGCGATTGGGTGTCCAGTATTCCCAGACGGTCGTATAGGCGAATCTACCTCTACCTGAGTTCAGTTGCTTCTGAAGGCTGTCCCGTGCGTCGTCGCTGATGAAGTCGTACCCCATGAGCGTGTGATAACGCATGTTCTTCATGAGTAGAACGTACTGTGGGGGATCGCTGTCGGGGTCTTCCATGAAGGACAGGGGGTCAGGCGACTCTAGGAGGATCGGCCAACGGTTTATGTCAAGTTCGCGGTCGCTGTACTCGTCGGCCCATTCCTTGCTGATGATCTCGGGGTTGGGATATGTCATGAGCGCAGCTTTGCCTCGGAGGAGCATGTTCTTCCGCGCCTTCGAGATGGGGTCAGTGCGAGATGTGCCGAGGCGTGCCATGTACAGGTGAGTCTCATAGAAGGAGCGGGCCATCTCAGCCTGTGCCTGCGCCTTCTCAATTCCATCGCTGCGGGTCTTACGCCGGGGCACCTTAATACGTGGGAAGTCCGTGATGATATGCGCGTCAGCGGTGTCCACGGCGATACGGGCGGTCATCGGCTTCAAAATCGGCTTGTTATCTGGAACCTGAACCGCGTATTCGAGGTTGTAGTAGATGTCATCTTGGCGCATCTGATCGTGCTGCGCGGCGTACACGTCCTGGTAGAGTTCATCGCGGAGGATGAAGAACTCTTCAGCGTCGAGGCCGTCGTCAACGTGAGCCATTAGAGGGTTCTCCGTACTGAGCGGCGGCGTCTTCGCTCTGGGTCTGAGAGGTACGAATACGCGGGCTTGGCCTTCTTCTCGATGAGGGGGGTATAACCAAAGCGGGCCACGAGGAAGTAGATCAGCGCCTTGATGTTGTGGTTATCCCTGTCGATGGGGCGGCCCAGCGCGTTGTACTTGTACTTGAACATCTCTTCGATGAAAGGTTTACATAACGTAGCGTCACAGATAAGCATGGGCTGGCCGGTCATCGGGTCAAGAAGGAAGGACTGTAGAACGGTGTGACCTGCAGCGACTTCGATGAAGCGCATATCCGGTTTCAGTCCCGTGAAGGTCTCCCAGTTATCGGCGGTGCTGCGCTCTGACTCCGCGCGGTGGGCCTTCGCAGCGATATCGGAGACGAGGCCACCACCGGACTTGTAGACGTTCTGCCACCAAGGTTTCTTGCCGACTTCAGCGATGACCTGGTAGTCAGTGGCCTGCGGTCCCAGCTTCATCGCTTCGATCATGCGAACTTGCCCACCGAGGACTTGCACCGCGTTCACGCCGTACCACCGCTGGCCGGGGTCAACCATCAGGGTTACGGGGAGGTCAGGGTTGAACGGCACGTTGCCTGTGTGGATGTCCTTATTAAAGGTAGGGAAGACCACGCCCTCGGGACGGCCCGGCACACCGAGGTACATCTCACCGTACTCTTCATGCGAGAGGGCTAGGCGTTCACCTTGGAGGTTGATCTGTACTTCGACGTTGGGGTTGTCCTCGGTGCTGAAGTACAGGGTCCGCGCGGTGGGGAGTTCGCCAGTCCGCTCGCAGAGGGCTTCCATTTCCTGAATCTGCTCGAACTTCGTGAGGAAGAAGTCGCTGTCCTGCAACGGTGCACCGAAGACGATCAGGATACCCCCTGTGTCCACTAGGCGGGCACGGAGCTTCTTGTACGCGGTAGAGGTGAGTAGTTGCCCCTCGTCAGCGATCAGGAGCATCACACCGTCACCTTCGATGGAGCCGAGGTTCTCCCAGGAGCGGACCTTCAGCCAGCCGGTCTTACCGAACTTCGCCTGCTTCGGGGGCTGGTTCCGTACATGGTTCCGTGGGAAGCCTTCGGTTACTGCGTCGAAAATCTTATCCCCGAGGGGGTAGGACGGCGCGGCGATCCAAATGATCCCCTCGTCCCACTGCATCTCTTCTTCGATGAGGTCTTTCGCGCACGTCGTTTTGCCGGACCGCTTGCCGGATTTCACCCATATCTCGCGGGGACCATCGCCTGTGACCGCAGCGTGCACGGCCCGTATGACAGCTTCTTGACCTCGGCCTGGCGCAAACCCTTGGCGCTGGCGGAACCGATCAAGACGGGACTGGAAATCCTTGGGCCGTGCTGCGCGTGCGGGGGCAATCCACGAGGCGACCTCAGAGAAGGCGCTGCCGAGGGCTGCCGATGGGTAAATCAGGGTTGGGGCAGTCACGCGCCTGATTATAACTTATGTTAAGTCAAAAGTCAATGGGCAAATTGAAGCCCAACCCAGTAACTTCGCGCCGTGCTTCACTGTAACAGTTGGGGCGTGGGGTGTCAACATTACAGAAAATGGTGAAAAGGTTTCAAAAAGCTCTCATCTGCCAAACGCAAACACGCATATATACATGTTGGCGTGTATTGGCGTGCGTTGGATTGTTACACGCCGTTTGCAAGCAGACCCGTCGCACCACCCGTAGGACAGGGTGGTCGCTCCCTGGAACGGGCCGGACGAAATAATAGCCGCCACGATGCACGCCAAAGCGGTGGTATAATGGCAGCGACGTTTCCACAGACCGATGCTCTGATACGGATACGTCTCCTGCCGGAAGAGATGCCGAGGCCCTAGCTACGGAGTGCACCTTCTCTTCCGGCTTTCTATTTGGTATAATCACACTGCACGTCACCTCCTACATGTTCGGGTGTAGAGGCCCCTGGGAGCCGGGAAGTAGTTTGCACCTACTCCCGGCTTTTTCTTTGTGCTACAATACCGCCGTGGAGATGAATTAACCCCCTCCGGTTTAGTTTGCCTATTGCATTTGTAGTATAGACATTGCCCCAGGGAAGTGTTATAATGCAGGTCTACGGCGAAGGTGCCTTTCTACAAAGTTAGGAACAACGTCTTCGCCCCGTGGGTACATGGCGATACGGAAGGGTAGCCCGCTTTCCACACGCGGCCTTGCGTATATAAGGTGTATCGCTAGCACTTCCTTGTAGGAGTCCGCTTTGTCGGAAAAGCAGAAGCGTTGCGAGAACTGCGGTGCCATCATGCATAGGATGGCCCGGAGCTATAGGTGTCCTAGTTGTGGGACACGAGAGCCCATTAACTAGAGGTCAGCATGGACGAAGTGTTTGTCTGCCACTGTGTGGGTGACGGCCTCCCCGGTTGCTGCCGATTCAGACATCCTGACTTTTCAAGACGCGGTTGGTGGAATGAGCCGTGGTGGGGACCGGGGTACAGTCCTTGGGATTGGCGGCGTTACTCCACGATCACCTCTGACCGTACAAACGCAGAGTAGCGTGTGTTCAGCAAGATCGCCCAGGGGGTTAGCCACGCTGTAGGTTCCCCGTGGGTGTTCAGCGTTGCCCTAGCGGTAGTGCTGATCTGGGGTGCCAGCGGTCCGCTGTTTGGTTTCTCTGAGGTTTGGCAACTCGTCATCAATACTGGGACGACCATCGTGACGTTCCTCATGGTCTTCCTCATTCAAAACACACAGAACCGCAACGACTGGGCGGTACAGAAGAAGTTGGACGAACTCATCACGCGGTTAGACGGCCCCAGGGATGAGATCGCAGGTATCGAAGAAACAGAGCCGCCGTCTAAGTAGTCGCTGTTGGAGACCAAGATGGAATATACCCTGAGTAACTCATCCCTGAATCATGTCGCGCCGATGGAGGTGCTTGACGATCCGTGGAGGCCACAGCGGTGCCCGGACTGCTCGATGAAACTGGTGAGCAGTGGCGGTTGCATGATGTGCCAGGGGTGTGGCTTCAGTTACTGCTAGACGTGGTACAATACCCACATGGAGAACTACGACTACTTCCTGTTGCTGGTCTTAGCCCTCTGTGGGGTCGCCATCGTGGTGGGCTTCACAATGATAATCTTTGGGTGATGGAGACTAGCTTCGGCGGTTGGTGGTTCCATGTAGGTGAGAGTAGGGACGATCCGCCTGAGCAGTTTGCGAGTCCCTTCGTCCCGTGTATGAACTGTTCAGCGCCGTTGATGTCCCTGCATTGCAAGTTAGTGTGCACGAATTGTGGTTTCGTCGAGGACTGTACGGATTTGTGGGATGAATGACCCTTGGCTCCACGCGCTTGCCCTCTTCACAGCCATGGTATACTTGACGTTGGTAGGCGCGGCGATTGCGTTTGCACTTCAGCATGAGGTACCGCCAGCGTGATCCAAGTTAACACCGTCGATGGCAGCAACTACTTCTTTGCAGAGGGAACGCGGCTCGGCGGTTATGACCAGGGGATCGTCGAGGTCTACGGGCCGCAGGATAACCTTATCGGCATATTCACAACTGAGAACCTCTTCGGTGCGTTCGTCGCTGAGCAAGTCGTGGTAATGGAGGCAGAGCACAACTATGCCGTTGAAGAAGGGGAAGAGTCAGAAGACAATCTCCGAGAACATCAGGAAGCTGAAGGAGGAGGGGAAGCCCCAGGACCAAGCCGTGGCCATCGCTCTAAGCGAAGCAGGGAAGTCGAAGAAGAAGTCGAAGAAATAACCTAGCCGAAGGAGTTACAGATGGCAAGCGAAAATCGGATCAGCGTGTTCCTCGAAGATGGGGAAGTCCTCGAAGTCGCGGAGTCGGTGGACACCGGCGGTGAGCGCGGTGAGCTAGTCGCTAGGGACATTGCTAACAGTGGGTACATGCACCTCGCCGGTGATGGCAAGCGCGTGTTCTACCCCGCGAGGGCCATTGAGCGCGTCGAAGTGTACTCAGTCGAGGAGTACCAGCAGGAGTTGAAGCGGCGCAAAGACGAAGAGGCCGCCACGAAGCGTTACTGGGAAGAACTGGAAGCCGCGTTTGAAGAAGACCGCTCAGCCCCAGACGTGAACGACAGCAAGCTGGGCGAACCGGACCGCGAAGAGAGGAACCTCGAACCCCAGGTTGACGAGAAGGCGAAGCGCCGGTAAACTTACTTGTTCCTCTCCGGGGTAGGTGGTGTTGCCGCCAAGCATTTTATACCAAGGCCACCTACCCCTTCTTACTTGGGGGTGAGCAGCATCGACCGCCGGATGGCCTAAACGTTAGTTCCTCCCTAACGGATTCGGGTGCTTCTAGCGGTGACACGGCGTGCAACTCGCCGTCACCTCCATCATACTCCAATAGCCCAACGGCAGAGGCAGCAGGCTTTAAATCCTGTGCAGTGTAGGTTCAAATCCTACTTGGAGTACCACCAGCCTCCGTAGCTCAACTGGAAGAGCAGCAGTTTTGTAAACTGTCGGTTTGGGGTTCGAGTCCCTGGGGAGGCTCCATAACAAATAGTGAAGCCCCTAGCAATTACGCCGGGGGCTTCTCCATTTCCGAGCGCAGCGAGGGCAAACCCAACGGTCTGGGATACCCTATGTCTGGCCTCCATTTCTCGATAGCCTCGCCTAGTTGTTGAAGTACGATTTTGGCGTTGTTGCCTTTGTAGGTAAGGTCTAGCTCCGTGCAGTCAGCGGTTACCCAGCAGCGGTCGCGGTAGAGTTTGATTGTTAGGCCGCTCTCGACTTTACTCATTCCGTAGTCTCAATGCGACTAGTCACTGAGCAACCTCATCGCCAAGTTGATAGTCCATCTCAGTTAACCAACACGCGCTGCACCACACTTCAGTTTCCGTGCCGTCGCCGTTGAGGTTTAGCAGGATCGTGTAGCCCCGGCTGTGCCTGTCGTCTTTTGGTGCATCGTCGATGGGGTTCATCCTCTGCAATTGCAAGTTCAAATCGGGCACAGTTCGCCTTCTCCTTCCTCGCTGTCTCTAATCTCTTCCCAGGGGTTATCCCTATGGTGCAGGTGTTCAACCCACAGGTGCTCGACTTCCCAGGGTGTGAGGGTCATCCGCTCTGTCCGCCAGACCCAATCGGTGATCTTCTCTTCGCTGTCGCGCTTGGGGTAACTCGCCTCAGCGTACCGCCAATAGAGTTTGTCCTCGGACGACCATTCCCAGCCGAGTTCCCAGAGCCACTCGTCGAGGTTAATCGGCGGACTCACGGCTTGCTGGACTTCTTCACAATAGCAGCTAGGTCTTGCAACTTGGACCAACTCATCTCTGTGTTGTCTGGCCCCATGTCCGGCTGCTTATTCGAGATGCGGTGGATCATCATTGCATCTGCCATGTCGAGTAGCTGCTTCACATCGAGCAACTGATCGTGCGAGGCAATACCCAACGCCTCACCCTCCAACTCAATCTGACAAGACCCATCCCCCCAGAACGTGAGCCTGTACTGCCCGAGTTCGTAGACCTGCTTAATCAACTGTGGCTTAGCCATTATGCGTGCCTCCTCACCACTACTATACCCCCGATTAGTAATGGCTGCGCGAGAACCTCGACGGCATAGCGATTCCAGCCGCTTTGTCCTTCTGGTAGCTCCGCAGGTCCACACTCTTACTGCTCGGCACTACGAGGTTTCCTTGCCCCTCGTTAGCGAAGTCTAGTTTGTACGAATTGATGTCCCGCTTCCGTTTTACCCCGCCTTGATCGACAGCGAAGCAGTGAAAGCCAATCGCCTGCCAGAACTGATTCGACTCATTCGACGACGCAACTCGGCACCTAATTCCTACACCGCCGTTCGCCTTTACCCAATCAATAAGCTGCCGGACCATCGCGTGTCCGAGGTAGTGCCGCCGCAGTTCGTAATCGACACAGGCTTGGTAAATCACTACGGGTCGATCAGTCCACATAGCGCCGAACCACAGGTACCCAGCGAGTTCCCCATTCTCTTTAACCGTGAGAATCCGCCCCTTCCCGAGCGCCTGCTCCAACGCACTCAGTGGGTAGAACGCTAAGTCCTCGGCGTTCGCCTTCTGCATCTTATCAATGTACCGCAACAGCGTCTTGTCCGCAGTGATTACTTCCATACCATAGTTTACCATACAGCTACTTGACATAACAACGACTGAATCGAAATAGCAAAAATTCATGGAGGAGGTACCGTCCCTCTTCCACCATAACCCCCTGGGCGCGTTCGGCACCCTCATTGTCTCCTGCGTGCGCGTCCGTGATCGTGTCATGAGGAGTCGCGTGCGACACGGTAGGATCAACGCGGGTCAGGTGACGACCGCCATTGGCCTGGTTGACATAACTACGCGATTCTGTGGATAACTTTCTCATAATTGCCCGTTTTCCAGTACTCCAGTACCTTCCGATTGCCCGTCAAGGCGCTAATGTACTCATATGAGCCGCGCCACCCTGGCCGGTAGGGAATTCAAGAGGAGCGCAACGATTCATGATCGAATTAACTGAACGGGAATGGGCGCTGATCGCTGATCTGGCGAGGAATGCCGCGATTGACAACATGACGGGCGGTGGCGAGGTGGATTGGGCGCTGAACACTGAGCACCTGACCATTGCTCGTAAGGCGATTGATAACCTGTCGGCAATCTGGAAGGCATAGGAGCGTAACCATGACGACACAGAACCTTCGGGCAGCGCAGTTGGCTTTTGACAAGGCGTACTACGCACAAGCGATACATGAGGCAGAGTACAGTGAGCTTCCTGGCCAAGAGTCTGGTGAGGATTGGTGGGTAACCTGGCGGATTCTGGCGGATGCTGCGCGTATGGCACGCCAGGAGTTGGAAGCGCTGCGCGGCGAGTAACTAGCATTCTGACTACTGCCCGTTACCTTAGCGTTGGTGGCGGGCAGTGTTCAGACTCCTAGCGTTGAGAGTCTGTTAGTAATTGTGGAGGTTTCAGTGATGACAGTAACGGCATCGGTACAGATAGAGGCAATCAACGTCGATTGTGGCGATTGTGGCTCAGGTATCGTTTCAGAATCTGGCAGCTACTCGCACTATGCGTTTGAGCTTCCGCGCGACAACAAGCTCGTTTGCGAATGCGGCGCGGTCAACAAGATTCCAGCGGCTATCGTTAAGCTCCTGGCGTAAACGGTTTAGTTCTGTGGAGGTTCAAGCAATGGCAATCGAGTTCTACGCGGGCAGTTGGCACCATCGGTACTCTGAGCCGTCAGAGGTCTACGTGGGTCTAGACAAGTCTGCTGTGCAAGAGGTTGTCGAGCGGGCAGCGGAATACTGGCGCAATGAGATACCGAACTATTGCGACGTTCCGCACTCGGAGAATGACCCGGAGGAGGATTGCACATTCTGCAATCCTGATATCGTGACTGGCGGGGTCTACTGCTACGATGCCCGCAGTTTGTTCACGGCAGCTGAGCTTGCCGACAATAGGCGGGCATTGCGCGACGGCGAGGTTATCGCACTAGACCGTTAGGCTAGTCGCCTAGCTATTGCCGTTCAGGTTTACTCCTGGGCGGCAATGTCTAGTCTGCTGGGGTAGTGGTCTAGGTTCACAATCAGGAGGGTAGGAATGGCACGACAGCAGCAGCGAACGATGACACCGGCAACAAGTAACGGGCGAAACGCAACGTAGAGCCCTCAGAGCCGATTCTGAGGGCTTTTTCATGCCCGGTGGTATCTGACTATGGTTCAGCGGTTCAATGCCCACTGGCGGGCATCCTAGCGCGTCTACGTCGATTCCGCCTGTAGCAGCGTAGCCACCATTGCGCTAGGTTCACCATCGACGTTTAGTTATGTCAACCTACCAGGCTATCTGTCGCCTGGCACGGCGCGGAGGTGCTACAGCCCATGACACAATCAGCGGCCACCAACACGCCTTACCTAACGTTAGTTACTTACGGCTCATGCGACGACGCCGACCCAGGTTTACATAAGTACGCGGATTGTGGATAACTGCCCCTAGTTATGTCATGTAGGTCAGTACTATCGTACTCTTGCAATTGCCGACCGGTGGCCTGACACTTGTATTGCGGATGAGGCGAGCGACCTAATCCGATAGCGAGCGGAGGAACACAACATGACAGGAGCGGAGCTGTTCGCGGATATGGTTGCGTCAATGAATGACGACCATTGCACGATGTGCCGTAGGCCAATCGCGGCAACTACCAATGAGTGGCTGGGCCATTGTGGGCATCCTGGCGTCTACTGTTCGGATGCTTGCCTTACTGCTAGCTTCAACGTTCGGAGTGGCGCACAAGTTTTCGCCTAACCACAAGGCGATAAGAGGAATCGATGATCTACTCACTCTACGGGCGACCTGTCAAGATCACAGGCTATAACGAGCGTTACGCGGAGGTCGCTATCGAATTCACCGATGAGGTCGCAGAGGGTATCCCTGATTACCCAATGATCTACCTTAAGGCGGACGGCGGTATCGATGAGGTGCTACAGGCGATCCACGCGACCCTGTAAGCCTAAGTGTGCGGTTACCCCTAGCGGGCGGATAGGGGTAGCGCCTGAAACAACAGGCACCTAGCGATAGGTGGGCATAGGGCATAGGGGGAACCAATGTCACGGTTAGCAGTAACGACCGACGTAATCAACGCGGATAGAGGCTATCGCGTATGGTCTAGTGATGAGCCGGATATGGTAGAGGACGGGGAAAGCATCGGCTATATCTACAAGTGTTACGCCAGAGAGTACGGGCGGCCAATGTCCAAGGTCTACGTAACGACCGCCGACAACCGCGATATCCCCATCGGCTGGGTATTCCAAAAGCGTGAACGGTATCAGGACACCGGCGAAAGCTACCTACAGGAAACTTGGGTATCCGTGTATGACGCGGATGAGGTTGGCGACGTTAGCGGATTGTGGCCACGACCCAAGCTGAAGCTGACGCCCCACGACATTAGCAAGCGATAGCGGCCACGGCAGACTAACTTAGTGGTCTGCCGCCAGGGTACAAACTCTGGCGCTAGGCCATTAGGTAACGGCTTAGGTTAACGACCGTAGGAGGTG
>Ga0196963_10000321_pt1 | contig 45133 bp, 40 predicted proteins | sample S1_5metaG_FD_148600 | JGI IMG/M metagenome (GOLD analysis project Ga0196963, IMG submission 148600) | Soil microbial communities from Anza Borrego desert, Southern California, United States - S1_5 | ecosystem: Environmental > Terrestrial > Soil > Desert | place: USA: California | collected... | reverse complement strand
GTCTTCGCCGAGCCGGCCTACCGCACCTGCGTCGTGCGCGGGACGGACCACGTCGCCGATGGCGTCTCCGGCTTCGCGCGCAACGACTACTCGCGGCGCCAGGCCTTCAATGCCGACAACTCGCGCCACCTGGTCTATGCGGTGGACGGCTGGTGGCACCTGTACGACGCCAACACCCACCAGCGCGTGCGCACGCTGCCGCACATGGCGGCCGATGCCGAGCCGCAGTGGCACCCCAGCAACCCCGAGCTGCTGTACTACCTGCCGACCAACGGCATCGGCATGCGCCTGCACGAGCTGAACGTGGTCACCGGCACCACCCGCGTGGTGGCCGACTTCGGCGCCCGCCTGCGTGCCCGCTGGCCCGACGCAATGGCCGCCTGGACGCGCAGCGAGGGCTCGCCCTCGGCCGACGGCCGCTACTGGTGCTTCATGGTCGACGGCAAGGACTGGCAAAGCCGCGGCGTCTTCACCTGGGACCGCGACACCGACACCATCGTCGGCTGGCATGACACGAAGGGTGAGCGGCCCGACCACGTCAGCATGAGCCCCAGCGGCCGCTACTGCGTGGTGTCCGGCGACGGGCCGTCCGGCACCACCGCGTGGGCGCGCGACTTCAGCCGCAGCACGCGGCTGCTGCACAAGTCCGAGCACTCCGACCTGGCGCTGGACGCCAACGGCGAGGACGTCTACGTGTCGATCGACTACCAGTCGAACGCCGGGGACTTCTTCATGGCCTCGCTCGCCACCGGCGCGCGCACCGTGCTGTTCCCCACCTACCTGAACGGCACCGCCACCGCGCTGCACGTGTCCGGCAAGGCGTACAACAAGCCGGGCTGGGTGCTGCTGAGCACCTACGCCAACGGCACGCCCCGGCAGTGGCTGCACCGCAAGCTGATGGCGGTACAGCTGAAGGCCGACCCGGTCGTCTACAACCTGGCCTTCCACCGCACGCGCGACAACGGCTACTGGACCGAGCCGCACGCGTCGGTGAACCGCGATTTCACCCGCGTCGCCTACAACTCCAACTGGGACGCCGGCACCGACGCCGTCGACACCTACCTCGTGCAGATCCCCGCCGGCGCGCTGCAGGCGGTGACGCCGCCCCCACCCCCGCCGCCGCCTCCGCCGCCCGCGCCGCCGCCTCCGCCACCACCCCCGCCGCCGGCTCCCCCGCCACCGCCGCCGAGCTTCGAGGTCCGGGTCACCAGTGCCACGCGGTCCGGCTACAACGCGAGTTATTCGCTCGCCACGAACGTGGCCGCGAAGTGCCGCCACGCGTGGAGCCCCGGCCATCCCTACGCGGTGCTCTACGACAACCTGAGCACGGACGCCAAGGGTCTGGTGCACCGGAAGCAGCTGGTGCTGGGCCAGGCCGCCGCGCAGACGGTGTATGCGGTCTGCAAGGCCGACGGTTCAGCCGTGGAGCGCGAGACCGCCGTCCGTCTGTCCTGAGAAGACCGGTTCGGGCGCTTCGAGCGCGAGGACCGCGGCATCTGCCACGGACACGGCGAAGGGGCCCGAGCGGAGCCGCGCGGTCAGCGCGCGGTGCGCGGTCCGCGACGGGCTGGCCGGCGAGCCGGCTGCTTGGGGCGGGCATGGTGGGGGGCATGGTCGGGGGCGGGCGCGGTCTCGGCTTCCCGTTCGGCCAGGGCAGCCAGGCCCAGCCGGCCGCCGCTGCGCAGGCGGTGCCGTGCGGACAGCGTGAGGCGCGGGGCGCCGTCGGTGGCGGCAAGGCAGGCCAGGCACATGGTCGTGCTCTCCGCGTTCTTTACCTGTCAGGTCCTGCGGCCGGGGCGTCCGCCAGCTCGCCGGCACGCCGCGGCACATCGCGCGTGCCCCGCGCCGGCCGGCCGTGGTGGGCCGGTGCGGCGGCCCGTGCGATCGCGCGGAAACGGTGCTTCTTCATGAAGTTCCTCGGGGTCGGGGGACGGGTCTGCCGCAGGCACGCACCGGCCGGCCCGGGGCGGACGCCTGCCATTCCTCAGGCCGGCAGCGGCGCCAGGTCCGCGCGCAGCAGCGCCAGCGTGTGCGCAGGCACGAGGCGGCGCCACGCGTAGCGCGGGTGCTCGCAGCCCAGCACCACGGCGGCGCCGTCCAGCAGCGCCCGCTGCACCGCCGGCGGCCATGCAAAGCGCAGGAAATGCACGGCCGAGAGGCGGCTGCGGTGGCGGTCGGGCTGGTCCTCGTTGGCCTCGGCCCTGACGCGCGAAAGGCGCGGCACATCGATGTACAGCTGGTGAGCCGCCTCGTTCAGCAGCGGCAGCTCGCGGGCGCGCTGGTGCGGGTCGGGCAGCTCCAGCAGCAGCGTGGCGCGCCAGCTGCGGCCGTCGGGCAGCAGCGCGGCATAGGCGTCCACCTCGCGCGCCAGCGCCTCGGGGTCGGTGATGCGTTCGGCGCGGGCGACCACCTGCACCTGGTGCTCGATCGTCAGCCGGTCCTCGAAGGCCAGCCGCATGTGCGGGCCCAGCGCCAGCGTGCGGGCGCGCTTGTGGCTCAACACGCGCTGGTTCGAACAGGCCGGCGCGGCATGGCCGCGTCCGTCGGGCGTCAGCGGCCGGGGCGCGGCGGACGGGCGGGATGGCAGGGCGGCCAGCCCGGCAGGGGACTTGCGCAGCACGGAAGCGTTCCTTGGCGGTTCGGCACGGCTGGCAAGGGCTGGCGGGTGCGGGAAGACGGCGGTGGTTACTTGGTCAGGATCAGCTTGTCGAGCGAGGTGAGCCGCAGCCGGTACATCGCGCCGCGGTGCTCGATCTCGACCTCCGTCGCGCCGTCGAGCAGCTGCGCGCTCGTGAGCCGCCGTGGCGGCGCCGGGCGAGCCGGTACGGCAACAGGCGGGTACAGCCGCACCGGGGCGGCGGGAGGCGCTTCGTCCAGCGGACGGCGCCCGGGCAGGGGGGATGCTTGGGATGGGCTCATGGCGTCGCATCGTAATGAGAATAGTTTGCATTCGCAAGCGGTTCTGATGATCGGCGCCAGGTTTTCACGTTCGGACACTTCCCGCCTCTTTGCGTGCCCGTCGCTGCGGGATGCCTGTTCGGATTCGTCTGTGCCGCGCCTTTCGCCGCTTAGCAAGTCCTTGGCCCTGGGCGCCTGAGCCTTTCGCCGGATGCCGGTCGGGCGTGTGTCAGCGCCCTTCGCGCCGCCGCCGCGCCGCCCGTGTGCAAGCGCGAGCCGCGCCGGCTTTGCCTTCGGGGCCATCGCACCCAGGCCGGCCGCCATAGCCCAGTTCAGCATGGTGTATCAAACAGTGATATGAGTGATCGAATACCGATACTTTCTCCTTGACGATTGCGCGGCATCGCTCCTACCATTCGTATCACTAATTGCTATGTCGTATCGGTAACCGGAACGACGCAAGGCGATCAGTGCGGCGCTCCGGTCTTCTCCGCAGCTGCTGAATGAACCTCAACCCTCGTGGAGAAGCCTCGTGAAGAGAACTGCAGTCGCGCTCGCGGCCCTGGCCGCCGTGGTCGCCTTCAGCGGCAGCGCATCGGCGCAATCGAACGTCCAGGTCTATGGCATCACCGACATCGGCGTGTCCTACGTCAGCAAGGCGGCGGCGGTCACCGCGGCGGAGCCGCGCGGCACCGGCAGCACGGCCGGGGTCGACTCGGGCCTGCTGCAGTCCTCGCGCCTCGGCTACCGCGGAACCGAGGACCTGGGCGGCGGCCTGCGCGCCAGCTTCGTGCTCGAAGGCGGACTGGCGGTCGACAGCGGCACCTTCACCCAGGGCGGACTGCCTTTCGGCCGCCGCGCCACCGTGGGCATCAACGGCCCTGCCTTCGGCGACCTGCAGCTCGGCCGCCGCAAGGACTTCACCGACGAGATCGCGGAACCCTTCTCCAGCATCACGCCCTTCGGCACCTTCATCACGCGCGTGCACTCGAACAACATGGACCGCGTCGGCGGCAACCGCGCGAACAACATGATCTATTACTCGACGCCGCGCTGGGGCGGCTTCCGCGCCAACGTCAGCTACGGCTTCGGCGAGTCGCCGCTGGGCACCTCGGTCGGCCAGTCGATGGGTTTCGGCGCCATCTACAACACCGAGGGCTTCGGCGTCGGCGCCGGCTACTGGACGTCGAAGCTCGGCACCATCTCGGGCAGCACCAATTCCAGCAGCGACCAGGGCGCCCCCACGGGCGCCGGCTGCAGCAACGCGGCCCTGGGTGCGGCCGGCGACACCTGCATCCGCACCTGGATCGCCGGCGCGCGCTACAAGGTGGGCGCCTGGCACGTGCACGGCAGCTACTCGCGCGTGGCGCAGCCGCTGATCCGCAGCGGCGCGGGCGCCACGCCTAACTTCACGGCCAACTTCACGCGCGCCACCGGCAGCAACCCCTTCACCGCGGGCGGCACCAACAACGACCGCGCCAGCATCATCGACCTGGGCACGGAATACGCCAGCGGCCTGTGGAAGGTGAAGGGCAGCGTGATCCGGTCGAGCTATCACTTCATCGGCGCGGCCGCGAAAGGCACGCTGACGCAGCTCACCGCCGGCGGTGAGTACCGTCTTTCCAAGCGCACCACCCTCTACGCCACCGGGGCGCGCCTGGTGGCGTCGAGGATGTACAGCCCCGGCATCCTCGGCGCGGCGCCGGGGGTGGACAACACCACCTTCGCCTTCGGCAGCGGCATCCGGCACACCTTCTGACCCCGGAGGCTCCTTGCGGCCAACGCTCGCGGCAACTGAAGAAGAACGCCGGATGAAGCCGATGCGAGCGGGTGCCGCCACGGTGCCCGGGCCGGGCCCGGCGGCGCGGGCCGGCCGCTGGCGCCGCGGCGCGCGGCGGCTGGCCGCGCCGGCGCTGGCCGCCTTGATGCGGGCGGCCTTGACGCCGGCCGCCTTGACGCCGACCGCCTTGATGCTGGCCCCCCTGATGCTGGCCGCGGCAGCGCCAGCAGCCGCGGCCGCTACCGACATCGTGCTGGGCCACGTCGTGCCCATCGACGATCCGAACCCGGTGGGCCGGCAGCTGCGGCAGGGGCTGCAGCTGTGCATCGACGAGATCAACCGGCAGGGTGGCATCCACGGCGCGCGTCTGCGGCTGGAAGGCCGCCACCGCGGCGTGGACGTCAAGGAATCGGTGCAGCGCACGCGCGCGCTGCTGGCTGAGCAGCGGCCGCCCGGGCTGGTGGCGCTGGTGGCCCTGATGGGCACCGGCCCCATCGAGGCGCTGTTGCAGGACCGCGTGCTGGCCGATGCCGGCGTGCCGGTGGTCGGCGTGCGCTCCGGCGCGGCGTCGTTGCGGCAGGGCGCGGGCACGGACTGGCTGTTCCACACCCGTGCTGGTTATGCCGTCGAGCTGGCCCGCGTCTTCGAGCACTGGCGCACCGTGGGCATCACCCGCGTCGGCCTGTACCTGGAGGACACCCGCTTCGGCGCCGAGCTGCGCGGGCTGTTCGACGAACGCGCCGCCGCGCTCGGCATGCAGGTGGTGGCGCGGCCGGCCCATCCGCTGCGGGGCACCGATGCGAAGAAGGCGGTCGATGCCTTCCGGCAGGCGGCACCCGAAGCCATCCTGGTGGCCAGCACCAGCGATGCAGCCGCCGAGTTCTATCGTGCATACAGGGCGGCCGGTGGCGCCGCCCACGTGGTGGCGGTGTCGACGGTGGACGGTGGCCAGGTGGTGCGCCGCATCGGCAGTGCGGCGCGCGGCCTGGCGGTGGTGCAGGTGGTGCCGGACCCGGCCAGCCCGTCGCTCGCCTTCACGCGTGAGCTGCAGGCGCTGCTGCGGCGCGCCGGCGATGCCGCGCCGCCGCTGACCCATGGCCTGGCCGAAGGCTGCCTGGCCGTGCGCGTGGTGGCCGAGGGCCTGCGCCGTGCTGGACCGGGCCCCGACGGCCCGCGGCTGAAGCGCGCGCTGGAAGCGGTGGCGGACCTCGACCTGGGCGGCGTGCGGCTGGGCTTCACGCCCGGCCGGGCCTATGCCAGCTTCGTCGACATCGCGATCATCGACGCCAACGGGCGGCTGCGGCGCTGATCAGCCGTTGCCTTCGCGCCAGCCCAGTTCGGCGGAGAGCTGGCGCGCCGCATCGCACACGCCGCGCGCGATGGCCGACAGGTCGTCCGGCGCGCGGCTGGTCGGCAGCGTCAAACCGATGCTGGCCACCGCCAGCCCGCTGCCGTCGAACACCGGCGCGGCCACGGCCACGACATCGGCCGCGCCTTCGGAGACCGACACGGCGTAGCCCTGTTCCTGCGTGCGCTTGAGTTCCTTGCCGAGCTTGGTCTTGCTGGTGATGGTCTGCGGCGCCAGCTTGGGCAGCGGTCCCTCCAGCACCTGGCCCTGCACCTCCTCGGGGCCGAAGGCCAGCAGCACCTTGCCGGAAGCGCCCGCATGCAGCGGCCGGCGGCGGCCGACGGCGGCCTGCACGCGCACCTCGTGCGAGCTGCTGCGCTGGGCCACGGTGACCGACTCCAGCCCGTCGCGCACCAGCAGGCCGGCGGTCTCGTTGTACTTGCGCACCAGGCCGTCCAGGTGCTTCTCGGCCAGCTTGGTCAGGCCCACCTGCTCCTGCGCGGCCAGGCCGACCACCAGCGCCGCGGGGCCCAGCGTGTAGGTGGCGGCGTCGCCCTGGCGCTGCACGAACCCGGCGGCTTCGAAGGTCAGCAGGAAGCGGTAGGTGCGCGCCTTCGTGTAGCCGGAGCGCCGCGCGATTTCGCTGACGCCGAGGCCGGGACTGTGCGCAACGATCTTGAGAACGTTCAGCGCGTCCTGCAGCGCGTCGACCGTGTAGCTCATGGGGGTGTCGGTTCCTGAAGGCGCGCCAGCATAACGCAGTGCCATGGCGCGGCATGCGGCGGAACGCGGCCCCGCGGGGACGTGAATTGCCGCTGGACGCGTGAATCCGGCTGTGGCACGATCCGTATCGAGAAACGCTACATCGTATCAATCACAGATACGACATGAAAATGACTGGATTGTCTTTCGGCCAGGACGGCGCGGTGGCGCGGCGCGAATTCATGGTGCCGATGCGCGATGGCGTGCGGCTGGCCACCGCCGTCTACTTTCCCGGCATCGACGGCCCGGCGCCGGGCAGGCGCTACCCCACCATCCTGGAGCGCACGCCCTACGGCAAGGACGAGCCCAGCCGCTCCGAACGCACGCACTGCAGCCCGCAGCCGCTGTCGCGGGCCGAGGTGGCGCGCCACTTCGTCGAGCGCGGCTACGTCGTCGTCTACCAGGACTGCCGCGGGCGCTACGGCTCGGAGGGCGAGTTCACCAAGTACCTGAGCGACGCGGCCGACGGCTGCGACACCTGCGCCTGGATCGTGCAGCAGGACTGGAGCGACGGCGCCATCGGCATGAAGGGCTTGTCCTATGCGGCGCACACGCAGATGGCCGCCGCCTCGCTGGGCGCGCCGGGGCTGCGCGCGATGGTGGTCGATTCGGGCGGCTTCTCCAATGCCTACCAGAGCGGTGTGCGCCAGGGCGGCGCCTACGAGCTGAAGCAGGCCGCGTGGGCGGTGATGTTCGCCGCCGAGCATTCGCGCCGGCTGCAGCAGCCGGGCTTCCAGCTGACGCCCGAAGACCTCGACCGCTGGTTCAAGCGCATGCCCTGGCGCCGCGGCGATTCCCCGCTGACGCCGACGCCGGAGTACGAGGACTTCCTGTTCGACCAGTGGGAACGCGGCGTCTTCGACGACTACTGGAAGCAGCCGGGCCTGTACGCGCAGGGCCACTACGACACGATCCGCCAGGTCGCGGCCATCCACATCTCGTCGTGGTACGACGTGTACCCGCGCAGCGCGGTCGAGAACCACGTGGGCAGCACGGCCCGCGGCGGCGTATCGCGCCTGATCCTGGGGCCGTGGACCCATGGCAACCGCTGGGAAAGCTTCTCGGGCGACGTCGACTTCGGCGCCGCCGCGCGCCTGCAGGGCAGCGTCGCCGAGAGCTTCCTGGACCTGCGGCTGCGCTGGTTCGACCGATGGCTGAAGGATGCCCGCAACGGCGCCGCCAACGAACCCCCGGTGATGCTGTTCGTGATGGGCGGTGGCTCGGGCCGCCGCAATGCCGAAGGCCGGCTGGACCATGGCGGCCACTGGCGCGCCGAACGCGCATGGCCGATTCCACGCGCGCGGCTGCAGCGCTACTTCCTGCGCGAAGGCGGGGCCTTGCACACCGCGGCGCCGTCCACCGGCTCGGCCAGCCGCAGCTACCGCTTCGATCCGGCGGATCCGGTGATCACCATCGGCGGCAGCGTGGTGTCGCGGCCGCCGGCCATCCTGGCGGGCGGCTACGACCAGGTGGAGCAGCCGCAGTTCTTCGGCTGCCGCGTGCCCGGCCGGCCGCTGGCGGAGCGGCCCGACGTGCTGGTGTTCCAGACCGAGCCCCTGGCCGAGGACACCGAGGTCACCGGGGAGATCGTGGTCGAGCTGTCGGTCTCGTCGGACTGCCCGGACACCGACTTCACCGCCAAGCTGATCGACGTCTACCCGCCGAGCGCCGACTACCCGCAGGGCTATGCGCTGAACCTGACCGACGGCATCCTGCGCGCGCGCTACCGCGATTCATGGGAACGGCCCACGCTGCTGGAGCCCGATCGCGTCTACGCGATCCAGATCCGCCTGTTTCCCACCAGCAACCTGTTCAAGCGCGGCCACCGCATCCGGCTGGACGTCTCCAGCAGCAATTTCCCGAAGTTCGACGTCAACCCAAACACCGGCGAAGACGAGGCCCGCGCCACGCACCGGCGCGTGGCCCGCAACACGCTGCACTTCGGCGGCCTGTATCCCTCCAGCGTGCTGTTGCCGGTGATTCCGGCCACGGCGCAAGATTCCTGACCCCACGCGAGCCCACCCCATGAAAGCCCTCACCCTGTTCGGCCTGGCCGCCATCGGCTGCCTGATCCAAGCCAGCGCCGCGGCGGCCTGGCCCGAGCGCAGCGTCAAGTTCGTCGTGCCGTTTCCGCCGGGCGGTCCGGCCGATGGCTCGATGCGCATCGTGGTCAAGCGCCTCGCCGAGATGTGGGGCCAGCCGGTGATCGTGGAGAACAAGGCCGGCGCCCACGGCACCATTGCCGTGGCGCACGCGCCGGCCGATGGCTACACGCTGCTGCTGGGAGCCGGCTCGGGCATGGTGACCGCGCCGCTGATGAACAAGAAGCTCAGCTACAAGCCGGCCGACTTCCTGCCCGTGAGCCTGCTGGCCACCAGCAGTTCCATCCTCACCACGCACCCGGGCACCGGCATGAAGACGGTGAAGGACCTGCTGAACCAGGCCAAGGCGAGTCCGGGCACGCTCAGCTACGGCTCGTCAGGCATCGGCAGCCCCGGCCACCTGACGATGGAGATGTTCCAGCAGCGCACCGGCACGCGGATGACCCACATTCCGTACCGCGGCGGCGCGCCGGTGGTCACGGACCTGATGGGCGGCGTGGTGCACGTCGCCGTGAATGCCACGCCCACGGTGATTCCACACCTGCAGAGCGGCAAGCTGGTGGCGCTGGCGGTCACCAGCCGCAAGCGCGACCGCGCGCTGCCCGACGTGCCGACCATGGCCGAAGCCGGCGTGCCCCAGCTCGAATTCGACGTCTGGTACGCGATCTTTGCGCCGGCGAAGACCCCCGCCGCCGTGGTGGACCGGATCAGCGCCGACCTGCGCAAGGTGCTGGCCGAGCCGGAGACCCAGCGCCTCTTCGTGGCGCAGGGCAACGAGGCCGCCGGCAGTACGCCGGCCCAGCTGGGGCGCATGGTGCAGGACGAGACGCAGGTGTGGAGCAAGCTGATCAAGGAACGGAACCTGACGCTGGACGAGTAGATAAATCGTTATCAGCGCACCACGCTCCTGAAGGCGGCCGACAGCGCTGCCAGCGCATCGCGCGGCCGCCCGTCCTTGACGCGCGAATGCAGCAGCACCGGCAGGCGCGGCAGGGCGGGCAGGCCCAGCTTCGCGCCCACGTCGACCGCGCCGAAGGGCAGCATGCGCGGCGCCAGGGCGGCCACCCCTACCCCGGCCATCACCGCCGCGGCCACTGCCGCGACTCCACCGCCCACGAACACTTCCGTCCACGGCCGGCCCGCGGCATCGAGCAGCTGCCCGGCCAGCGCGCGCACGCCGCAGGGCTCGGCCAGCGTGGCCAGCGGCAGCGGCTCGCCGGCGCGGTGCTGCCAGCCGGGCGCGGCGAACCAGCCGAAAGGCTCTTCGGCCAGCAGCTCGCCGTCGCTGCGGCCGGCATGCAGGCGCACCAGCGCCGCGTCCAGCTCGCGGCGGTCGAAGGCCTGCAGCAGCTCGCCCGACGAGCCGATGCGGATCTCGATCAGCAGCTGCGGATCCTGCGCATTCATGCGCGCGATCAGGGCCGGCAGCTCCGGCCCCGCCACGTGGTCGCTGATGCCGAGCGTCAGGCGCTGGCGTGCGCTGGCGAATGCGGCGAGCGTGCGCTCATGCACCGCCAGCAGTTCGCGCGCATGCGGCAGGAAGGCGGCGCCGCGGGCCGACAGCTCGACATAACGCGGCGTGCGTTCCAGCAGCCGCCAGCCGAGCCGGTCTTCCAGCCGCTTCAGCTTCAGGCTGACGGCGGCCTGCGTGGTCTGCAGCGCATCGGCCGCGCGGGTGAAGCTGCCCAGTTCGGCGATGCGGACGAAGGCCTGGACCGCATCCAGGTCGAGGGGACGCTCGATCATTTCCGAACTTTATCGCTGATATCCGCGTCCATGGCTTGTGGATATGGATACCGGCCCCTTACCGTTCGCCCACCACTCATCGAAAGGCTCTGCGATGCCCCTGCTCCACATCTCACTGCGCGCCGGAAAGCCCGAGGCCTACCGGCAGGCCATCTTCGACAGCCTGTTCCGCGCGATGCACGAAACCTTCGACGTGCCGGAGGACGACCAGTTCATGGCCCTCACCGAGCATGACGCTGCGAACTTCCGTTATGGCGCCACCTACCTGGGCGTGGCGCGCAGCGACGACCTGGTGTTCATCCAGATCACCGCCAACGACACCCGCAGCGTGGAACAGAAGAAGGCGCTGTTCCGCCGCATTGCGGAGCTGATGGCCGAGAACCCCGGCGTCCGGCCGGACGACGTGTTCGTCAGCCTGGTGGAAGTGGCGAAGGAGAACTGGTCGCTCGGCAAGGGCCTGGCGCAGTACGCCTGACGCAGCTCAGCCGAGCTGGCCCTGGCACACGTACTTCAGGTGCATGTAGTCGTCCAGGCCGTGCACCGAGCCTTCGCGGCCGTAGCCCGATTCCTTGACGCCGCCGAAGGGCGCGGCCTCGGCCGCCAGCGCGCCTTCGTTGACGCCGACCAGGCCCGACTCCAGCGCCTCGGTCACGCGCCAGATGCGGCGCGCGTCGGTGGAATAGAAGTACGCGGCCAGGCCGTAGGGCGTGGCATTGGCGGCGGCGATGACCTCGGCCTCGGTCTCGAAGCGGGTCACCGGTGCCACCGGGCCGAAGGTTTCCTCGCAGGCGCAGTCCATCGTCGCGTCGGCATCCACGAGCACGGTGGGCGCGACGTAATTGGGTCCCAGCTCGGCCAGGCGCCGGCCGCCGGTGAGAATGCGCGCGCCGCGCGCCACCGCATCCTCGACATGGCGAATGATCTTGTCGACCGCGCGCGCGTTGATCATCGGCCCGATCTGCGAGGCGGCGTCACTGGCCGGCCCCACCTTCAGCGCGGCCACGCGCGCCGCCAGCTTCTCGACGAAGCGGTCGTGCACGGCCGCCTGCACGTACACCCGGTTCGGGCAGACGCAGGTCTGGCCGCCGTTGCGGAACTTGGCCGCCATCAGGCCGTCGACCGCGGCGTCCAGGTCGGCATCGTCGAAGACGATGAAGGGCGCATTGCCGCCCAGTTCAAGCGACAGCTTCTTCAGCGTGTCGGCCGAACGGCGCGCCAGGTGCTTGCCCACCGGCGTGGAGCCGGTGAAGGTGATCTTGCGCACGCGCTCGTCGTCGAGCCACGCGTCCACCACCTCGGGCGTGCGTTCGCGCGAGGCGGTGACGATGTTCAGCACGCCCGCCGGCACGCCGGCCTCCTGCGCCAGGCGCACCAGGGCCAGCGAGGTCAGCGGCGTGTCCTCGGCCGGCTTGCAGACCACCGTGCAGCCGGCGGCCAGGGCGGGCGCGATCTTGCGGGCGATCATCGCCGCGGGGAAGTTCCAGGGCGTGATGGCGGCCACCACCCCCACCGGCTCCTTCAGCGCGAACATGCGGCGGCCGGGCGCGGGTGCGGGAATCACGTCGCCGTTGGCGCGCGTGGCTTCCTCGGCGAACCACTCGATGTAGCTGGCCGCATAGGCCACCTCGCCGCGGCCTTCGGCCAGCGGCTTGCCCTGCTCGCGCGAGATCAGCCGGCCCAGGTCTTCCTGGTGGGCCAGCACCAGGTCGTTCCAGCGCTTGAGGATCTGCGCGCGCTGCTTGGCCGGCACGGCGCGCCAGGCCGGGAAGGCGGCATGCGCCGCATCCACCGCGGCTCGTGCATCGGCGGGCCCGGAGTCGGGGACACGGGCAAAGACGGCATTGGTCGCCGGATCGCTCACGTCGAGCCAGCGGCCTTCGGCCGCGTCCTGCCAGGTGCCGATCAGGTTGCGGCCGGGCAGCAGGTCGTCGCGTTGCAGGGTCAGGGCAGTGGTCATGTTGTTTCGGTGTCAGGCGACGCGCGCGATGGCCGGGCGGGCCGCGTCCAGCTCGTCGAGCCAGCCGCGGCGCAGTTCGGGCACCGAGCGCGCCAGCAGTTCGTAGTAGGGGTGCTGCGGCCGGCGGTCGTAGTCGGCGCGCGCCACCTGCGCCAGCTTCTTGCCGTGCTGCATCACCACGATCTCGTCGCAGACGGCGCGCACGGTGTGCAGGTCGTGGCTGATGAAGAGGATGGACAGGCCCAGCTCGCGCCGCAGCTCGGCGATCAGGTCCAGCACCGCGGCACCGACGACCGTGTCCAGTGCCGAGGTGACCTCGTCGCACAGGATCAGCTCGGGTTCGGCCGCCAGCGCGCGCGCCAGGTTCACCCGCTGCTTCTGGCCGCCGGACAGGCCGCCGGGCAGCCGGCCGGCCACCGTGCGCGGCAGCTTCACCAGGTCCAGCAGCTCGTCGATGCGCGCCTGCAGTGGCGCGCCGCGCAAACCCTTGTAGAACTGCAGCGGCCGCGCCAGGATGTCCTGGATGGTGTGCGAAGGGTTCAGTGCCGTGTCGGCCATCTGGAACACGATCTGGATGCGGCGCAGCTGCTCCTTGCTGCGCTGCTCCAGCGTGTGCCCCAAGGCCTGGCCGCCGAAGCGCACGCTGCCGTGGCTGGGTGCCAGCAGGCCGGCGATGGCGCGCGCCAGCGTGGTCTTGCCGGAGCCCGATTCGCCGATGACGCCGATGGCCTGGCCGCGCCTGAGCTGCAGGTCGATGTCTTCAAGGATCAGCGTCTGCGGGCGGCCCTGCGCATCGCGCGGGCCGTAGCCGGCGCTGAGGCCGCTCACTTCGAGCAGCAGCGAGTCGTCGCCGCCGGCGCGGGCGGCAACGCGGGTGACGGGCCGCGCCGCCGCCAGCAGGCTCTTCGTGTACTCGTGCGCAGGCTGCGCCAGGATGTGGTCGGTGCCGTTCAACTCCTGCATGCGGCCGTCGCGCAGCACCAGGATGTGGTCGGCCATCTGCGCCACGACGGCCAGGTCGTGGCTGACGTACACCGCGGTCACCTGGCGCTCGCGCACCACGCGGCGGAAGGCGCGCAGCACCTCGATCTGCGTCGTCACGTCCAGCGCGGTGGTCGGCTCGTCGAGGATCACCAGCTCCGGGTCGGTGATCAGCGCCATCGCGGCCATCAGCCGCTGCAGCTGGCCGCCGGACACCTGGTGCGGGTAGCGCTGGCCGATGGTCTCGGGGTCGGGCAGCGCCAGCTCGCGGAAGAGGGCGATGGCCTTCAGCTCGGCCTGCGCGCGCGGCAGCGTGCCATGCAGCAGCGCCGGCTCCACCACCTGGTCCAGGATCGTGCGCGACGGGTTGAACGAGGCCGCCGCGCTCTGCGCGATGTACGACACGGTGCGGCCGCGCAGCGATCGCAGCTGGGCCGGCGCCAGCTTGCGCACGTCGACGTCGCCGATGCGGATCACGCCTTCGGCGATGCGGCAGCCGCGGCGCGCATGGCCCATCAGCGCCAGTGCGGTGGTGGTCTTGCCCGAGCCGGATTCGCCGATCAGCGCCAGCACTTCGCCGGGCCGGATCGTGAAGCTGAGCCGGTCGACGATCGTGGCCGTGCCTGCGCTGACGCAGAGGCCCTTGACGGTGACGGTGCTGCCCATCAGCGTGCTCCCCGTTCGCGCGCGGCACGGCCGGGCAGGTTGTCGATCACCAGGTTCACCGCGATCGTCAGGCTCGCGATGGCCAGCGCCGGGGCGATGACGGACGCACCGCCCTCGGCCAGTGCGCCGATGTTCTCGCGCACCAGCGAACCCCAGTCCGCATCCGGCGGCTGCACGCCCAGGCCCAGGAAGCTCAAGCTCGCCAGCAGCAGCACGGTGTAGACGAAACGCAGCCCCATGTCGGCCAGCACGGGACCGGCGATGTTGGGCAGGATCTCGCGCCGCATCACGTACCAGGTGCCTTCGCCCCGCGTGCGGGCCACGGTGACGTAGTCCATGGCGTTGATGTTCACCGCCAGCGCGCGTGCCATGCGGTAGGAACCCGGCACGTAGATCACCGCGGCGGTGGCGATCAGCATCGGGATCGACGAGCCGAAGCCAGCCACCATCAGCAGCGCGAACATCTTGCTGGGGATCGCCGTCAGCGTGTCCAGCAGGCGGCTCAAGGCGCCGTCGATCCAGCGGTTGCTGGCGGCCGCCAGCAGCGCCAGCGTGACACCGGCGGCGCAGGCCAGCAGCGTGGCGATGAAGGCCACGCCCACGGTGTAGCGCGCGCCTTCGATGACGCGGGCCAGCATGTCGCGGCCCAGGTAGTCGGTGCCGAGCCAATGCGCCGCGCTGATGGGCGCGAACACGTCGCCACCGCCTTCGGCACCGCCACGCGACAGCAATGCCGGCCCCACGAGTGCTGCCAGCACCCAGAACAGCACCACCGCCAGGCCGATGAGGCCGGAGGGGCCAAAGGCAGCCAGGCGCTCGCGCAGTACCGTCAGCGGGCCGGGCGGAGACAGCGGAATCGGGAGTGTGGACATGTCATTCATCCGTTAGCGGTGGCGCAGCCGCGGGTTGGCGACGATGCCGCACACGTCCGCGAACGTCACGAGGATCAGGTAGCCGGCGCAGAACAGCATCGCGCAGCCCTGCACCAGGGGCATGTCGCGCTGCGTGACGCCGTCGACCATCAGCTTGGCGATGCCGGGATAGTTGAAGATGGTCTCGACGATGATCACGCCGCCCAGCAGGTACGACAGGCTCAGCGCCACCGCATTGGCGATCGGCCCCACCGCATTGGGCAATGCATGCAGCAGCACGGTGCGCAAGGGCGAAGCGCCCTTCAGCTGCACCATCTCGATGTACGGCGCCTCCAGTTGGTCGATCACCGCGGCGCGGGTCATGCGCATCATCTGCGCCACGATCACGCAGCACAGCGTGAGCACCGGCATCGCGAAGGCACGCAGCACCTGGCCCACCGACTCGATGTCGCTGACGTAGGACAGCGCCGGCAGCCAGCGCAGCTGCACCGCAAACACCACGACCATCAACGTGGCGACCAGGAACTCCGGCACCGAGACGACCGCCACCGCCGCGCTGGAGGCCGCGCGATCGAACCACGAGCCGCGCCACACCGCTGCCGCGATGCCGGCCGACAGCGCGATGGGCACCGAGAACAGTGCCGTGATGGCCGCGAGCAGCAGCGAGTTGGGCAGCCGCGAGCCGACCAGTTGCGTTACCGGCATCTGCGTGGTGACCGACTGGCCCATGTCGCCGCGCAGCAGCCCGCCCAGCCAGCGCAGGTAGCGCTCGGGTGCGGGCACGTCCAGGCCCATTTGCGCCCGCAGCGCGGCCAGGGCTTCCGGTGTCGCGTCCTGGCCCAGTTGCTCTTGCGCCGCATCGCCGGGCAAGACTGCCGTGATCGCGAACACGACCACCGAGACCGCGAGCAGCGACAGCAGTGCGATCGCGATGCGCTGGGTCAGCAGCTTCAGGATGATGGTGTTCATCAGTGGGGTCCTTCCTCGAGGTCTGGGCGATCAGGCCGCCATGGCCCGGGCTGCCGCCGTGGCAGCAAGCCGGGCGGCCAAGCTCACCCCTCCATCCAAACGTGCTCCCCGAAGGAGTACCCCATCAGCCCGCCCAGCGGAATCGGCGACAGCCCCTTCACCTTCGTGCTGTGGCCATCGATGCTCGCCAGGAACAGCGGGATGCCGATGCCGGCTTCCTGGTGGATCATGGTCTGCATGTCGGCGTACATCTGCTTGCGCTTCGCCAGGTCGGTCTCGGCGCGCGCGGCCACCAGCAATTGGTCGAACTTCGGGTTCTTCCAGCGCGACTCGTTCCACGCCGCATCGGACTTGAAAAACTGCGTCAGGATGGTGTCCGCATTCGGGCGGGGGTTGACGTTGCCGAACCCGACCGGGCTGTTGAGCCAGTGGTTCGACCAGTAGCCGTCGGCCGGCATGCGCTTGACGTCCAGGTCCAGGCCGATGCGCTGCCCGGTCTGCTGCAGGATCAGCGCGATCTCGACCGAGTACAGCGCCGCCGGCGAGGCCACGATCGGCACCTTGCCGGTCACGCCGGACTTCTGCAGGTGGAACTTGGCCTTGTCGAGGTCGAAGGGCCGCTGCGGCAGGCCGGCGAAGTAGAAGCGGTTGGTCGGGTCGATGGGCTGGTCATTGGCCACCACCGCATGGTCCAGCGCCACCGTCTTCTTCAGCTGCTGGCGGTCGAACATGTATTTCATCGCCAGGATGAAGTCCTCGTTCTGGCCCGGGCCGGTGTCCTTGCGCATCACCAGGTCCGAGTACTGGCCCGATTGCGTCTCGAAGATGGCGAAGCCCGGCGTGGCCTTGATGCGCGCCACCGAACGCGGGTTGACCGAGCCCACCAGATCCATGCCGCCGGACAGCAGCGCGTTCACCCGTGCACCTTCGTCGCCGATGCCGACGAATTCGATCTCGTCGAGGTACGGCCGGCCCGTCTTCCAATAACCATCATTGCGCACGGCCAGCGAGCGCACGCCGGGCTTGAACTCCTTCATCTTGTACGGCCCGGTACCGATGCCGGCGGAGAAGTCGGTCGTGCCTTCCTTGACGATGTGGAACGGGAAGGTGCCGAGGATCACCGGCAGGTCGGCATTGGGCGCGCTCAGCACGATCGTGACCTCGTTCGGGCCGCTGGCCTTCACGCTCTCGATCTGCTCGGCCAGCGCCTTGGCCTTGGACGCCACCGCCGGGTCCTTGTGGCGCATCACCGAATACACCACGTCGGCCGGCGTCAGCGGCTTGCCGTCGTGGAAGGCCACGCCGCGGCGCAACGTGAAGACCCAGGTCTTGGCGTCCTTGGTGTCGGACTTTTCGGCCAGCGCCGGCTGCGGCGTCAGCGACCCGTCGAGCGCGAACAGGCCGTTGTAGACCATCATGCCGCGCGAATAGTCGGTCTGGTTGGAGTACTTCGCGGGGTCCAGCGTGTCGCTGGCCGCGGCGGTGGCGCCGGCCACCCGCAGCTTGCCGCCGCGCTTGGGCGTTTGGGCCTGCACCGACAGCGCCGTGGTCGCCAGCGTGCCCGCCAGGCCGGCCTGCATGCCGCCGGCCATCAGCAGGCCGAGGATGTCGCGCCGCGTGGCGCCGCGCTGCAGGGCTGTCAGCAGGCGCTGGCTTTCCTGGGGACCGACGAGGTTGTCAAGAGGTTGGCGATGGCTGCTCATGGTGCGGACTCCAAGAAGGGTCGAAACGGACGGGCGGGTTCGTGACGCGCTGGACGCGTCGTTTGTGAGTCAGGAGAAACGGTCTTTCAGGCGGTAGTACAGGCCCACCGCGGGCAGGAACCAGGGCGGGCCGACATGGCCGGGAATGGCGGGCCACGCGCGATCGCGCCACGGGTTTGCATCGGCATCGCCGGCCAGCACCGCGGCCATCTGCTGGCCCATGTGCACCGACATCTGCGTGCCGTGGCCGCTGTAGCCCATGGCGTAGTACAGGCCGTCGCGCTCGCCGGCGTGCGGCAGGCGGTCCTGCGTCATGTCGACCAGGCCGCCCCAGCAGTAGTCGAGCCGCACCCGGCCCAGCTGCGGGAAGGTCTCGGCCAGGCCGGCACGCAGGATCTCGCCGCTGGCGGCATCCGAGGTCGGGCTGGACACCGCGAAGCGCGCCCGCCCGCCGAACACCAGGCGATGGTCGGCCGTCAGCCGGAAGTAGTGGTGGATGTTGGCGACCGTCACGTAGGTGCGGCGGCCGGCCAGCAGCGCGTTGGCGCGTGCTTCGCCCAGCGGCTCGGTGACGACGATGAAGCTGCCGATCGGCACGATGCGCCGGCGCAGCCAGCCGAAGCTGCCGTAGCCGCCATGGCGCGTGGCGCCGGTGGCCAGCAGCACCTGCTGCGCTGTGACCGGGCCGCGCGTGGTCTGCAGGCGGTGGGCGTGGCCGCTGCCGATGCGCTCGATGCGCTGCACGCAGGTGCCGGTGTGGATCTGCGCGCCGCGCCGCTCGGCGGCCGTGGCCAGGCCGGTCGCAAAGCGGCCCATGTGCATCTGGCCGCTGCGCTTGTAGAGCAGGCCGCCGTGGAAGCGCTGGCTCTGCACCTCGGCGCGCACGTCGTCGGCATCAAGGATCTCGGTGTCGGTGTCGACGCCGTCGGCCTGCAGCCGTTCGGCGCTGCGGCGCAGCGCGTCCAGGCCGGCGGGCCGCGTCGCGAGCTTGAGCTTGCCGGTGCGGCTGAAGTCGCAGTCGATCTTCTCGTCGCGCACCAGCCCGGCCACCGTGTCCACCGCGTCGTCATAGGCGCGGTACCAGGCGGCGGCGCGGCCGGCGCCGTACTTCAGGGCCACCTCGGCATAGTCGACGGCCAGGCCGTTGTTCACGTGGCCGCCGTTGCGGCCCGAGGCCTCGGCCGCCACACGCGTGCCTGCCTCCAGTACTGCCACCGTCGCACCGCGCTTCGCCAGCGCATGCGCGGCCGACAGGCCGGTGAAGCCGCCGCCGACGATGGCCACGTCCACCTGCGCCGGCAGGTCACGCGCCTGGGGCCGGAAGGCCGGGGCGCTGTCGGTCCAGTAGGCGTCGAGTTTCATCGCGGGCGGCCGTCTGCAGGTGGCAGGTGGAGTGGGAATGGTCAGAGCCCCACCACGCCCGGCAGGCCGCCGATGTCGGCGATCTCGGTGTAGCGGTAGGCGGCATTGCCGGGGCCGTGGCCGCGGTTGACGAAGACCTTGTTGACGATGCCGAGGTCGTCGGCCGACATCAGGTCGTAGCGCAGGCTGGACGAGACGTGCAGCACGTCTTCCGGATTGCAGCCCAGCGAATCGAGCATGTACTCGAAGGCCTGCAGCCGCGGCTTGTAGGCCTGCGCCATCTGCGCGGTGTACACGCGGTGGAAGGGCGCGCCCAGCTTGGCCACGTTGCTGTGGATCTGGTCGTCCGAGGCGTTGGACAGGATCACCAGCGGAATCTCGTTGGCGATCTTGGCCAGGCCGGCCGGCACGTCGGCATGCGGGCCCCAGGTGGGCACGGCGTCGTAGTACTGCTGGGCCTCGGCGTCGATGTACTGCAGCTTCCATTTGCGGCACAGGCGGCGAATGGCGTTCTTCAGCACCACTTCATACGGCTGCCAGTCGCCCAGCACCTCGTCGAAGCGGTAGGCCGAGAAGTCGGCGATGAACTGCTCCATGCGCTCGGCCGGAATGCGGTCGGCGAACATCTCGCGGGCGATGTCGCCCATGCGAAAACGCGTCAGCGTGCCGTAGCAGTCGAAGGTGATGTACTTGGGGCGGAAGGTCATGATGCGGTGTCTCGTGGTGGAGTCGTGACGGCTTCATTGCAGCATGGGGTCGGCGCCGGCGTGTGGTGTATTGCACGGCCTGGGCGGCATGAAGATGTTGTTTGCAAGGGCGTCCGCGGCACGGTGTGCGGTGCTCCCGGATGGGGTGCATGAACGCGCCGTCAAGGGGCGGCGGAGATGCCGGCCGGCACGCTCTTGAGGCGCCTGGCCACCGTCCCGGCCCGCTTGCTGACGCACGATACGAGCGTCCATCGCTGCGGCGGCATTCGCCCCCGCCGTGTCGGCCGGCGGCAGTGGGGCCTGCAGCCGCGCGGCGGGCGGGCGGCGCAGGCGCCGGGGGCCGGCATCACCCCCCAGGCGCCAGGCATCGCCGGCCAGGCGTCCCGCCATGGCATCGCGGCGCGGGTCCGGCACGGCGTCCGGGACGCCCTTCGTCATCATCTGCCTTTGCTGTGCCATGGGCGGGAATTCTGGTCACGGTGATGCCGCATTTGTGTGCATAGACGGGGGCGGCACGGCATGCCATGCGGTGACCGGGGGCCTCAACGAACGAAGCTGCCGAATTGCATTCCAGGCCCCTTTTGCGCTGGCGCGCAACGCGCACTTTCCCGAAGATGCGCGATCACTGATCTCCTGGACGAGACACCGATGCCTGCACCGAACCCGAACCTGCCGCCGGCCGACGGCGTGACGCTGCGCCGGATGACTGCCGCCGACCTCGACGCGGCCCATGCGCTGTCCACCGAAATGCGCTGGCCGCACCGCCTGGCCGATTGGGAACAGGCCTTCCGCCATGCCGAGGGTGTCGTGGCCGAGCGCGACGGCCACATCCTGGGCACCGCGCTGCGCTTCAGGTGGGGGCCGCGGCACGCCACGCTGGGCCTCATCATCGTCACCGCCGCGGCACAGGGTCGCCGCATCGGCCACCGCCTGATGAGCGCAGTGCTCGACGGCCTGGACGGTTGCCACCTGCTGCTGCACGCCACGCTGGAAGGCCGCGGCCTGTATGAACGCCTGGGCTTCGAGCGCACCGGCGAACTGCGCCAGCACCAGGGCATTGCACTGCCCGCGCCGCTGGTGGCGCTCGGTGCCGGCAGGCGCCTGCGTCCCGCGGGTGCCAGCGACGGCCCCGCGCTGCGTGCGCTGGATGCGCAGGCCCGCGGCATGCCGCGCGATGCGCTGGTCGACGAACTGGTGGTCGAGGCCGAGGCCGCGGTGGTGCTGGACGAAGGCGGCGTGGCACGCGGATTCGGCCTGCTGCGGCGCTTCGGCCGCGGCCACGTGATCGGACCGGTCGTCGCGCCCGATGGGGAAGGCGCGAAGGCACTGATCGCCCACCTCGCGGGCGTGAACGCCGGCCGCTTCACGCGCATCGACATCGACGCCGCGAGCGGACTGGCGGAGTGGGTGGAGGGCCTGGGCCTGGCGCGCGTGGATGCGCCGGTCACCATGCAACGCGGTGGCGCGGCCCCCGACGCAGGGCCCGGCGCGCCGCGGCTCTTCGCGATCGTCACGCAGGCCATCGGCTGAAGAAGCTGTGAACGAATCCCGCACACCCGCTCGTCCCGCCAAAACGACGCCCCTCGTCGTTGCAAATGCTCGCCATGGCTCGAGCGCTGGCTGCGCTTTGCGCCTAGATTGGCGCCGTTTGGGCGGCCCGCTCGGGCGCGCCGAATCCATTCACAGCTTCTGAGCGCACCATGCCCGCCTTTCTCTACAAGTCAGACCCCGTGCGCGGCCGGCAGTGGGCCGAAGTGTTCGCGCGCCGTGCATCGCCGCTGGACTTCCGCATCTGGCCCGACGTCGGCAACGCCGCTGACGTGCACTTCCTGGCCGCGTGGGAGCCGCCCGCGGACATTGCCACGCGCTTCCCGAACCTGAAGCTGCTGTTCTCGTCCGGCGCCGGCGTCGACCAGTTCGATTTCAGCGTGCTGCCGCCCGAGCTGCCCATCGTGCGCATGGTCGAGCCCGGCATCATCCACGGCATGGTCGAGTACGTGACGCACGCCGTGCTGGACCTGCACCGCGACATGCCCGCCTACCGCCGCCAGCAGCAGCATGGGCTGTGGCAGCCGCTGCCGGTGCGCATCGCCGCGGAACGGCGCGTGGGCGTGCTGGGGCTCGGGTCGCTGGGCCAGGCGGTGTTGCAATCGCTGCATCGATTCGGGTTCGACTGCGCGGGCTGGAGCCGCTCGCGTCACGAGATCGACGGCATCCAGTGCTTCGCGGGCCCCGGCGAGCTGGACGGCTTCCTCGCGCGCACCGACATCTTGGTGTGCCTGCTGCCGCTGACCGACGCCACCCGCGGCTTGCTCAACACCGACCTCTTCAGCCGCCTGCCGCGCGGTGCGCAGCTGGTGCATGTGGGGCGCGGGGCGCAGCTGGTGAGCCAGGACCTGCTGGACGCGCTCGACGACGGCCGGATCGCCGAGGCTGCGCTGGACGTGACCGACCCCGAGCCGCTGCCCTCCGGCCACCCGCTGTGGGCGCATCCGCGCGTGCGCATCACCCCCCACATCGCCAGCATGACCCAGCCGCACAGCGCCGCCGAGGTGGTGCTGGACAACCTGCGCCGCTTCGAGCGCGGCGAGCCGCTGCTGGGCCTGGTCGATCGCTTCCGGGGTTATTGAACCACCGCGCAGCCACCGCCGCACGATCTGCCGAGACGGCCCGCAGAACCGCACAAGGCGCGCGCCGCCCACCCCCCGAACCGCACCACGCCGCGGGCCCGCACTTCTAAGCTGTGTGCCATTGAACGACATCCAAGCCGCCGCCATGACCACCCACCACCACAACCCCAGCGCACCTGATGCCCTTGCTGCACTGGACCGCGCCCACCTCGTCCACCCGGTGGCCCCGTGGCGCCTGCACGAGCAGCGCGGCCCCGCGGTGCTGGAGAGCGGGCAGGGTGTGTGGCTGAAGGACAACCATGGCCACGAGCTGCTGGACGCCTTCGCCGGCCTGTGGTGCGTGAACGTGGGCTACGGCCAGGAGAGCGTGGTGCAGGCCGCCACCGAGCAGCTGCGCCGCCTGCCGTATGCCACCGGCTACTTCCACTTCAGCAGCGAGCCGGCGATCCGCCTGGCCGCCAAGCTGGTGGAGATCACGCCGCGCTCGCTGACACGCGCCTACCTGACGTTAGGCGGATCGGACTCGGTGGACGCCGCCGTGCGCTTCATCGTGCAGTACTACAACAACACCGGACGGCCGTCAAAGAAGCACTTCATCGCGCTGCAGCGCGGCTACCACGGCTCGTCGTCCACCGGTGCGGGCCTGACGGCACTGCCGGTCTTCCACCGCGGCTTCGACCTGCCGCTGCGCACGCAGCACTACATCCCCTCGCCGTACCCCTACCGCCAGCCGCTGGGTGACGACGCGCAGGCGCTGATCGGCGCATCGGTCGCCGCGTTGCGCGCCAAGGTGTCCGAGCTGGGCGCCGACAACGTGGCCGCCTTCTTCTGCGAGCCCATCCAGGGCTCGGGCGGCGTCATCGTGCCGCCCAGGGGCTGGCTGAAGGCGATGGCCGATGCCGCGCGCGAGCTGGACATCCTCTTCGTCGTCGACGAGGTCATCACCGGCTTTGGCCGCACCGGGCCGATGTTCGCCTGCGATGCCGAAGGCGTCGAACCCGACCTGATGACGCTGGCCAAGGGCCTGACCGCCGGCTACGTGCCGATGGGCGCGACCATGCTGTCGGAGAAGGTGTACGCCGGCATCGCTGACGGCGCGCCCGCGGGCGCGGCCATCGGCCACGGCGCCACCTATTCGGCACACCCGGTGGGCGCGGCGGTGGCACTGGAAGTGCTGCGCCTGTACGAGGAGGGCGGCGTCCTGGCGAATGGCCAGCGCGTGGCCGCGCGCTTCGCGGCCGGGCTGGACGCGTTGCTCGATCACCCGCTGGTGGGCGATTCGCGCCACCGCGGCTTGCTGGGCGCGCTGGAGCTGGTGAGCGACAAGGCCAGCAAGCGGCCCTTTGATGCCTCGCTGGGCCTTGCCGACCGCATCTTCGCCACCGCCTACCGCCAGGGCCTCGTGTTCCGCAGCTTCGGCGACCACATCCTCGGCTTGGCGCCGGCCCTGACCATCACCGAGGCCGAGCTCGATGAGTTGTTCATCCGCCTGCGCCGCGTGCTGGACGAGGTGCTGCAGATGCCCGACGTGCGCGCCGCGATGGCCACCGCGGTTCCAGCCTGACCACGCCACCGAGCGCCGCAGAATCGAGGCTTCCCCTACCGCCTGGTCAAGCCACCATGCCCGAAGCCTTCAAGTTCGACCGCCTGGACCTGCGCATCCTGTCGCAGCTGCAGAAGAACGGCCGCATGACCAACGTCGACCTGGCCGATGCGGTCGGCCTGTCGCCCAGCCCCTGCCTGATCCGCGTCAAGCGCCTGGAGCAGGCCGGCTACATCGCCGGCTACGGCGCGCACCTGAGGCTGGAGAAGCTGGGCGACACGCTGACCGTGTTCACCGAGGTCACGCTGTCCGACCACCACCGCGAAGACTTCATCCGCTTCGAGACCGCCATCCGCGAGGTGGACGAGATCCTCGAATGCCACCTCGTCAGCGGCGGCTACGACTACCTGCTGCGCTTCCTCACGCGCGGCGTGAACCACTACCAGGAGGTGATCGAGGGCCTGCTGGAGCGGAACATCGGCATCGAGAAGTACTTCAGCTACATCGTCATCAAGTCGCCGTTCATCAAGACGCATTGCCCGATCGAGCGGCTGTTTCCCGAACAGCGCTGACGGCGCCCGACGCACGACGAAGACACCGGGCTTGCACTACGCCTTCGGTTTCAATGGAGAGGGATTCGCGATCAGCCTGGGGGTCGGTGAAGTGATGGCGGAGCCGATGGCGACGGGAAAGACATCGACCCCTGTGGATGGGTTGGCGATCGGGCGGTTTGCGACCGCAAAAGGCGTTGCTGCGCGCCAGTAGGCTGGGCCAGGTCACGCCATCGCGCACATCACCCGGCCTCGGCGATCTTCCATGTCGTCCGGTCGATCGTGTACCGCTCGGCGATCTCGCCGGCGTGGAAGAGCTGCACCGTGACGGCATCGGGACCGAAGGTCAAGGTCCCGAAGACCTCCCGCTTCTTCCCGAACACCGTCGGCCCCTGCGCCATGGCGCTGGCGGCGAATTCGTGCAGCACCGCCTTGTCCTTCGCGCCCCAGTCCTTCCTGCCGTTGGCCTTGTAGCCGACGTAGTGGTGCTCGTGCACGTCACCGCAGATCACGAGGATGCGGCGCTGCCTCGCCCAAGCGATCAGCCACTTGAACTCGCTGAAGTTCTGCCACTTCTCCATGGGCTCGGGAACAGCGACGACGTGAATGGCATGGGGATGCTGTTCGAGCGCACGGTCGAGCGCGTCCCGCTGGTCCTTTCCCAGCAAGGACACGCCATCGTCGTTCTCGTCGCCTTCACGGAACGACCGGCCGTCCAGCAGGTGAAGGAACAGCTCGTCCGGCACCAGCGCCACCGTGCGCCCGATGCCCGCATCGTCGACCGCCGGCGAGGCGCTGTCCACGGCATCGGCGGGATAGTGGTCCGGCAACTCGTTCAGCGCCCGTTGCCACGTGCGGTAGTGCTGCGTCGAAATGCGCCGCTGCGTCTGGGAGACGAGTGCCGGACCGGGTTGGCCGGCGCCGCGGCTGTTGTTCCAGGCGAAATCATGATCGTCCCAGATGGCGTGCACGTTGCCGTTGCAGCCGCGAATGGCATCGCGAAAGCCCGGCACCTCGTACTGGGCCCGGTAGCGGGCATGCATCCTTTCGGAAAAGGCCTGAAGTGACAGGTCCTTTGGGGTGCCGTTGCCTTCGCTCTCGTGCCGCGGGCCGTCCGAGACGAAGACACCCAGGATCTTCTTGCCGTAGTCCATGTACATCGAGTCGCCGAGCAGCACCATCACATCGGGGGCCGCGGCGGCCACGTGTCCCCAGGCCGGCTGCTTGGGGTAGTTGACGGTGTCCATGCAGGACGTGAAGGCCAGTTTCAGTTCCATCGATCAGCTCCCTGTGGCTCGAGTGATCAGCATCATCGCGAGGCGATTGCCACGCGGTCATCCCCAAAGGCAACGATTCCCACGCCCGGCGCCGCATGCGGACGCGATCACGCCCGTGCCGCACGCCGCGGCTTGTCCGCACCGACCGGCTGCGGCCGACGCGCCATGACCCACTCATAGAAGCTCTGCGCGGCCGCCGAGAACCCGCGGTCGCGCTTGCGCACCAGGTAGATCTGCCGCGTCAATCCCGGCCACTTCAAGGGCCGCACGACGAGCTTCGGTGCACGGAACTGGTAGAGCGTCAGCGCCGGCACCACGCTGATGCCCAGCCCGGCGCGGACCATGCCGGCCACGGTGGCCAGCTGGTCCACCTCGATCACCGCGGGCAAGGCCTGCGGCAGCGTGGCGGCGTCGATGTACTGCCGCACGCTCGAGGTTCGCGACAGGTGGATGAACGGGCAGGCGGCGACGTCCCTGGGCCGCGGGTTGGCGTGGCTGGCCAGCGGATGGTCGCTGCGGCACACCAGGTGGAAGTCGTCGCGGCAGAAGGGCTCGGCACGCAGCTCCGGCGTGTCCGCCCGGGTGGCCGCCAGCGCGAAATCAGCCTGGCCCGTGCGCACCCGTTCGATGCAGGGTTCGGACAGCACGTCGGCCACCTCGAGGTCGATGCCCGGGTAGGCGCGGCGAAATCCCACCAGCACGTCCGGCAGCCAGTCGGCCGCCAGCGATGGCAGCAGCGCGATGGACACGCGCCCGCGCTGCAAGGTGGCCCGTGCGTGCATGCCCGACACGGCGGCTTCGAACTCCGCCAGCACGCGGCGGGCGGAGGCCTCGAACTCCTGCCCCTCGGCCGTCAGCTCCACGTGGCGCGTGGTGCGGTCGAACAGGCGCACCTCCAGCGACTGCTCCAACTGGCGGATCAATGAGCTGAAGGCCGACTGCGACAGGTGGCACACCGCTGCGGCCCGCGTGAAGTTCCGGCATTCCGCCAGGGCGATGAAGGCGCGCAGTTCACGGGTCGAGATATTCATCGAGTCTTTCGATCAATCCATCCAAAGTTTACGTTTCCCAGGAGAAGCCCGTGTGCCTAGAGTCGGCCCACGAAGTCATGGACGTTCCGATCCAGACCACCTTTCTCGATCCTCGATGGAGACACGACGTGATGCGAACCTCGCTTCTGGCGACCACCCTGGCGACCGCCCTGGCGGCCTGCCTGCTGGCTGCCTGCGGCAGCGATGACGAGCCGGCCGCGCCGGCCGCCACGCCGCAGTTCAAGCTGAGCATCAGCGCGACGGAAGACTTCCCCGGCACCTACGGCAGCGTGGGCGCCTATGAACGGCTCAGCGGCACGCTGGCCGGCGAGGTCGATCCGAAGGACCCGCACAACGCGATCATCCAGGACCTGGCGCTGGCACCGGTCAACGCGCGCGGCATGGTCGAGTACAGCGCCGACTTCGTGCTGATCAAGCCGAAGGACATGAGCAAGTCCAACGGCGTGCTGCGCTACGACGCGCCGAACCGCGGCAACATCCTGACGCTGGTCAACCCGGCGGCCAATCCGTCGGACGCGGAATACCTGGAGCGCGGCTATTCGCTGCTGTATTCGGCCTGGCAGGGCGACGTGCCCAAGTCCAGCCCCGCGCGCCTGACCTTGTCGGTGCCGGTCGCGAAGAACCCCGACGGCTCGTCCATCACCGGCCCCTACCGCAGCGAACTGATCCTGTCGGCGGCCACCCCGGTCATCTCGCTGCCCAGCGGCGTCTTCAACGGCTCGATGATCCCCTACGCGCCGGCCAGCCTGGACAACACGCTGCCGGGCTATTCGCTGACCAGGCGAATCAAGGAGACCGACCCGCGCATCACCATTGCCCCGTCCGAATGGAAGTTCGCCGATTGCAATACCGGCTCCAATCCGTTTCCCGGCACGCCGGACGGCGGCAAGGTGTGCCTCAAGGGCGGCTTCGATCCCAGCTACCTCTACGAACTGGTCTATGTCGCGAAAGACCCGAAGGTGATGGGCGTGGGCCTGGCCGCGCTGCGCGACACGATCGGCTTCTTCCGCAAGGCCAGTGCCGACGCCGCCGGCACCGCCAACCCGCTGGCAGGCAAGATCCGCTACGCGCTCGGCCAGGGCACCTCGCAGTCGGGCAATGCGATGAAGACCTTCCTGCACCTGGGCTTCAACGAGGCACTGGACGGCAGCAAGGTGTTCGACGGCATCTACGCCCACGTGGCCGCGCGCCAGACCAACATCAACACGCGTTTTGCCGTGCCGGGCGGCGGCGGCGCCATCCGCACCGACCACACCGCCTTCGGCCAGACCGCCCCGCGCGGGCTGGCGGCCGACTACCGCGACGACGTGGCTGGCCGCACCGGCGGCGTGATGAAGCGCTGTATGGCGAGCAACACCTGCCCGAAGTTCTTCCTCGGCCTGTCGGGCACGGAGTTCTGGCAGCTGCAGGGCTCGCCGGCACTGACCGACGCCAACGGCGTGCGCGACCTGGTGCAGCCGGAGAACGTGCGCATCTACTACTACGCCAGCACGCAGCATGGCGGCAACGGCGGCACCGCCAGCATCAACTACGTGCCCAGCACGGGCGTGTACCCGATCGGCACCGTGACGCAGCATGTCGATACCTTTCGCGCGTTGTTCATCGCGCTGGAAGACTGGGTCGTGCGCGGCATGCTGCCGCCAGAGAGCCAGGTGCCGAAGATCGCCAATGGCACGCTGGTGCGCCCCAGCCAGGTGGTGTTCCCGACGATGAAGGGCACGACCTGGCCCATCAACGGCGTGGCGACCCCGATTCCCGAGTTCCAGTACCTGGCGCGCTACAACGGCTGGTCCGTGCTCGACTTCGGGCCGCAGTACATCGCCCAGGATGAGTCGGGCATCGCCACCCTGCTGCCGCCGGCCAACATGAACCGCGACTACGCAATCCTGGTGCCGCAGGTGGATCCCATCACCGGGCTCACCACCTCGGGCATCCGCAGCGTGGCCGTGCGCGCCCCGCTGGGCACCAGCATCGAGTTCAACCCGCTGGCGAACCCGCTGTTCGGCGAGAACGTCAGTCTGGCCGGCGCCTTCATCCCGTTCCACAAGACCGAAGCGGCGCGCCTGGCCGCGGGCGACACACGGCCGTCGCTGGAGTCGCTGTATGGCAACCAGGCCGGCTACGTCGCGGCCGTGACGGCCGCGGCCAACCAACTGGTGGCCGAGCGCGTGCTGCTGCGCCGCGACGCCGATCGGATCATCGCGGCGGCCATTGCCACGCCGGTCCTGCCGTAGGTTCGGGTGTCCATCTGGAGCTGCCCATGACGACCAAGCCCCCATTGCGCATCGGCTGTGCCGCTGGCTTTTCCGGCGACCGCACCGACGCGGCGGGCCCGGTGGTCGACGCCTTGATCGCCAGCGGCGGCCCGGCCGTGCTGATCTTCGAGACGCTGGCCGAACGCACGCTGGCGCTGGCTCAACTCGCGCGCCGCACCGATCCGGACGGTGGCTACGAGCCGCTGCTCGACGACATCCTGCGGCCGGTGCTGGCGCGCTGCGTGGCGGCGAACGTGCGCATCGTCAGCAACTTCGGGGCGGCGAATCCGGCCGGTGCCGCACGCCGCATTGCCGCCCTGGCCAGCGAGCTGGGCGTGCGCATGCCCCGCATCGCCGTGGTCGAAGGCGACGACCTGAGCGGCCCGGCCCAGCGGCCGCTGATCGCCGGCGTGGCCGACGGCCTGGCGGTGGTCTCGGCCAATGCCTACCTGGGTGCCGAAGCGATCGCCGACGCATTGCTGGCTGGCGCCGAGATCGTCGTCTGCGGGCGGGTGTCCGACCCGTCGCTGGCGGTGGGGCCGGCACTCGCTCACTTTGGCTGGCAGCGTGACGACTGGGACCGGCTGGCCCGCGCCACCATGGCCGGCCACCTGCTCGAATGCGGCTCCCAGGTCAGCGGCGGCTATTACGCCGACCCCGGCGTCAAGGATGTTCCCGGCATGGCGCAGCTGGGCTACCCCATCGCCGAGATCGATGCCGACGGCCACTGCACGATCACCAAGCCGCCGGGCACCGGCGGTCGCATCGACGCGCACACGGTCAAGGAGCAGCTGCTGTACGAGGTGCACGACCCCGCCGCCTACCTGACGCCCGACGTGGTGGCCGACATCAGCGAGGCCGAAGTGACCGAGCTGGGCCCGGACCGCGTGCGCCTGTCCGGCGTGCGCGGCCACCCGCGGCCGAGTAGCCTGAAGGTCAACGTCTGCCACGAGACCGGCTGGCTGGCCGAAGGCGAGATCTCCTATGCCGGCGTGCGCGCCGAAGCGCGGGCCCGGCTGGCGGTGGATGTGCTGCGTGAACGGCTGGCGGGCGCCGGCCCGCTGCGCGCGGACCTGATCGGCGTCACCAGCGTGTTCGGCGATGACGCCGGCCGCTGGCTGGCGGAACAGCCGCTGGGCGATGCCCGAGACGTGCGGGTGCGCGTCGCGCTAAAGCACACCGACCGCGCCCAAGCCGAACGCCTGCTGCGCGAAGTCACCGCCTTGTACTGCTGCGGGCCGGCGGGCGGCGGCGGCGTGCGTACCGCCTTGCGGCCCCGGCTCGGTACGGTGTCCTGCCTGGTCCCGCGCGAGGCGGTGCCGGCGCACCACCGCTTCGTCGAAGGGGGCCAAGAATGAACGCCGGCACCGTCACCGTGGCCCTGCACCGCGCCGCCCACGGCCGCACCGGCGACAAGGGCGACCGCTCCAACATCAGCGTGATCGCCTGGCATCCCGCGCTGTGGCCGCTGCTGGTGGAGCAGGTGACCGAAGCGGTCGTGGCGCGCCAGTTCGCGCACCGCCGACCCGCTCGCGTCGTGCGTTATCTGCTGCCGCGCTTGTGCGCGATGAACTTCGTGCTCGACGACGTACTCGACGGCGGCGTCAACGATTCGCTGAACCTCGACAGCCACGGCAAGGCGCTGTCCTTCCTGCTGCTGGACCTGCCGCTGCAGGTTCCCCTTGAACTGGCCGGCCACCTGGTCGGCGCCGATGACCGCGCGCCACCCGAAGCACGCTGAATCGCCGGAACCACCCACCACTCCTGGAGACATGCTGATGAACAACACCTTCCTGCCGCGCCGCCGCCTCACCCTGCTGGTCACCGGCACCCTGGCCGCGTCGCTGCTGCCCGCCGCCGCTTTCGCGCAGACCTATCCGGCCAAGCCCGTCACCTTCATCGTGCCCTTCGCCGCGGGCAGTGCCACCGACCAGCTGGCCCGTGCGCTGGGCCAGTCGATCACCGAGCAGACCAAGCAAGCCGTGGTGGTCGAGAACAAGGCCGGCGCCAGCGGCATGATGGCCGCGCAGGCCGCGGCCCGGGCGGCGCCCGACGGCTACACCGTGCTGATCACCACCAACACCACGCACGCGGCCAACGGGCACCTCTACAAGAAGCTGCCCTACGACGCGGTGAAGGACTTCGCCCCGGTCACGGGCCTCGGCAAGGGTGGCCAGGTGCTGGTCGTGAATGCCGCTTCGCCCTACAAGACCGTGGCCGAGCTGCTCGCCGCGGCGAAGAAGAACCCCGGCAAGCTGAGCTTCGGCAGCGGCAGCTCGTCCAGCCGCGTGGCCGGCGAGATGCTCAAGCAACTGGCGGGCATCGACCTGCTGCACGTGCCCTACAAGAGCAACCCGCTGGCCATCACCGACCTGCTGGGCGGCCAGATCGACCTGATGATCACCGACACCTCCACCGGCGTGCCGCAGGTCAAGGCCGGCAAGCTGCGGGCGCTGGCTTATTCGACGATCAAGCGCAGCGCGCAGCTGCCCGAGGTGCCGACGCTCGAGGAAGCCGGCGTCAAGGGCTACGACATGGGCTACTGGTTCGCGGCCTACGTGCCTGCGGGCACGCCGGCGCCGGTCGTCGCCCGGCTGAACGAGCTGCTGCAGCAGGGCGTGAAGAGCGCCGCCGCGAAGGCCTTCTTCGACACCGCGGGTTCGGAGCCCTGGACCACCACGCCCGACGAGCTGGCGAAGTTCCAGGCCGCCGAGACGCAGAAGTGGGGCAAGGTCATCAAGGCCGCGGGCATCGAGGCCGAATGAGCCGTGCGCCGGGCGCTTGACCGCCCGGCGTTCCTTCGACCCGACCGCTTTGTGCCCGCCTTCCTGGCGGGGACAGGCGCAGCTTTGCCTGCCCACTTCCCATTCACTTTGCCATTGCCGTTGGCATTGCCATTCCAGTTTGACGTTGGCGATTGGCAATTGGCAATTGGCAATTGCAAATTGGAATTGGGAATCGCATGTCCTGAATCGCCCTTGGCCCAAGGAAACCCCATGTCCTGATCGCACCGACGACCAGCGACTCGCTGATCAACTTCGGGCTGTGGGTGCCCGCGGGCAGCGCCTGGAACGGCAAGATGGTGACCACCGGCAACGGCGGCTACAGCGGACCGCTGGGTGAGCTCAGGCACCGCGCCGGACTGCATCGTGGCGTCCCGCGTCGAAGGCAACGCCACCGTGCGCACCCGGCCGCTGTGTGCCTATCCGAAGAAGGCCGTCTACAAGGGCAGCGGCAGCACCGACGACGCCGCGAATTTCAGCTGCCAGTGATCGGCGCCATCGCCATGGCGGCCTGCCTTGCGCGGCCAGGTGTGGCTGCCCGGGTCGCCACAGTCCGGCATCCGGCCCTGCGCTCAATGTTCGGCCGGGGCGGCCGAAGAATCAGGTTCCTCCACCTGACGAGACGGCCCCCATGCGCCTTCGATTCCTCACCATCGTCGCCGCGATGCTCTGTGCTGCCAGCGGCATGTCAGCCGCGGAGGAGATCCGCGTCGGCGGCGGTGCCGCACCCATCGAGAACATCTTCCGCAAGATCAAGCAGCCTTTCGAGGCGGCCACCGGCGTGCAGCTCAGCCTGCGCGCGGACGGGCCGGACAAGGCCTTCATCGAGCTGGCCGCCGGCCGGCTCGACGTCGCTGCCGCGGGCCTGAGCTACAAGGACCTGCTGGAGTTGATGAAGAAGGGCGGCCACGACTTCGGCACCGGCGCCGAGTTCAAGGCCCGCGTCATCGGCGCGGACAAGATCCAGGTGCTGACCCACCGCGACCTGACACCCGTGAAGTCATTGACCAAGGACCAGCTGAAGGGCCTGTTCAGCGGGCAGATCGCCAACTGGAAGCAGGTCGGCGGACCCGAGCTGCCGGTGGTGGTCGTGTTCAGCACCAAGACCCCCGGCACGAACAAGCTCTGGCAGGAGCGAATCATGGACGGCGCCGACTGGGCGGCCACGCGCAGGGAGAGCGGCGATGCCGCGCAACTGCGCAAGATGGTGGCCGGAACGCCGGGCTCGATCGGCATCGGGCCGCTGGCCGCGGAGCAGGGGGGCGGCATCCATTCGCCCGAAACGCCCGAGGTCGCGCGGCCCATCACGGCGGTGACCAAGGGCGCGCCGTCGCCGGCGGTGCAGAAGCTGCTCGACTACATCCAGGGCGAAGGGCAGCAGTTCGTCGCCAAGTAAAGCTGGCTGGCCGGCGGCCGGACCAAGGGCAGCGCCGCGCCTGCGCTTGACGCCGCGCGCCCGCTGCGCGCCAAATGGCCGGCGTTGTTCCACCTCGGGAGAGGGCCATGCTGCAAGGCCGCGCGTCCCCGCTTCTGGCTGCCGGGCTGATCCTGTGCTGCGGTGCTGCGCAGCCCATGCCGGTGAACCCCGGCGAAGGCGTGCGCTTCCAGCAGCAGGACCACGTGCTGCCGTCCGGCACCGTGCCGGCCACGCCGATCGGCACGGTCGAGATCGACACCGTGCGACTGCGCCAGGCCAAGGGGCAGGCGCTGGGCTTCATCAACGTGGCCACGGCGGCCGGCTGGGTGGTGCGCAACGTTCCGGTGCTGCCTGAAGACTTCTACGTCTACTCGAAGATCAGCGTCGACTTCGACCTCGGTGTCGGCAGTGGCACGGCGGTGGGCACGCTGAATGCGGCGGTGGAGTATTCGGGCAACGTGCTGTCGTCTTTCTCGGGCGCGATGGCGGCCCACCCGGTGCAGCGCGTCACCATCGCCACCGGCGGCAAGGGTGCACCGCCTGCCGCTCCGCCGCAGCCGCCCGACCTGACGGCCATCTCCTTCGGCATGGCGCCGCAGCCCGGCGACGACGTGGTGGTGCAGCTCGACCATCCGAACATCGAGGCGGCCACGAACCAGTGCTATCCGATGTCGGTGGCGAACAGCCTGCAGTACCTGGAGGACACCAAGGGGCTGCAGGTCCCGCACGACCACAAGCCCGGCCTGCGGCCGTCGGCCTCCACCGGCGACACCTCGCTGGTCGGCCAGGTCGAGCAGGCGATGAACCGTCCGGTCACCAGCCGGCTGGCCGGCTCGGGCGTGAACGACCTGCCCGGCCTGCAAGGCAAGCTGCTCTACCTGGCACAGAACAACCTGGGCGGCAGGGTCTCGGTCACGCACTGGGGGCCCAACATCGCCGGCGACGTCTCGATGACGGCGAACGGCAACACGGTGAAGTCGACCTCGCTCGGCGCCAACCTGAACTTCGACACCGTGCTCGACGCAATGCGCGAAGGCCAGAACTGCGAAGCAGGCTTCAGCTACCGCACGGCCGCGGGCGCCGCGGCCGGTGGCCACATGGTGGACCTGGTGGCCGCCGGCAAGACACGCGGCCAGCCGTGGATCATGCATTCGTCGGACATCAACCAGGCCTCCGACACCGCCGGCGCCGGGCCGGCCGGATCGAAGTTCGACTACCTGGGCGCGCAGACCGCGTTGGGCCTGCCTGTCAGCGGCACCAAGAGCACGCTGGACGTGGTCATCTGCGAGAAGGCGCTGCCGCCGCCCGCCACCACCGTGGTCACCGAGACGATCGACCCGGCCGGCCATTTATGCTGCGTGCCGCCGCCGCCCGCCACGGTGAGCATCAATGGCAAGGACGGCCAGATGACGATGAGCGGCAGCGCCTCGTGGCTGCCGATGACCGGCACCATCGCGGCCAACGGCGCCTTCGACCTGCGCAGCCAGCGCACCGTGGCCGGCTTTGCCAACGTCACCAGCCGCTTCACCGGCAGCGCGGCCAACGGCGTGTACGCCGGCACCATCGTGGTGGGCGAGGGCCACCAGCTGCCCACCGGCGCGCCCATCACCTGGCGCGTGCAGCTGACCGACCCGCTGGCCTCGCAGCTGCGGCCGGTGGTGCGTGTCAACGGCTACCGGCGCAGTGTCGGTATCGGCACCGACGATGCGGTGAAGGTCTCCATCGCCATGCAGGCTGGCCGCGAGGCGGGCAAGCCCGGCGACTGGTGGCTGGTGGCCATGGCGGGCGGCGCCTTCTACTCGTACGACCTGGCCACGCAAGCCTGGCAGCCCGGGCTGACCGCCACCTACACCGGGCCGCTGATGGCCATTCCGTATTTCGGCTTGCCCACGCTGGCCGGGCTGCCGGCGGGCAGCTACACCTTCTACTTCGGCTTCGACGCGCTGGCCAACGGCAGCCTGGACATCGGCTCGACGGTCTATGACACGGCCGTTCTGGATGTGCGTTAGCGCATCGCACCGGGGCGATCGCCGGCCCGGAAAGCCGGCGCTTGCCGCGGCTGCACAGGCCCCGCCGCCCGCCGGCGTTCAACCCGATTGCTGAAGAGTGCTCCCGCCACTTCAATAACGCGGTTGAGAACCGGCCTGCGGTTCAGCAGCCGATGGGACGACAGCAGGGATCCCCCGTGCGGATCATGGCCCCGCCATGTCACCGCAACGGAGTCACTCATGAACGTCCAGCCGGGTCGTGAAGACCCTGCCCAGCCCATCACGCTGCAGGTCTCGACCGCGCAGCGCCCCGAGTTCAAGCACCCGCTGGTCGCCTGCGTCTTCGACCGGCGTGGGCAGCTGGCCCAGCGCGCCGAGGTGCGCGACGGCCAGGTGCAACTGTCGATCTCGCCCGACACCGCCGGGCGCATGCGCCTGTTCATCGCACCAATGGACGAGCGCGTCGATGCGAAGGCGTTGAGCATCGCGCAGCTGGAACGCCTGCGCGCCTACGAGCCCGTGCTGCAGTGGCGCGGCCCGGGGGCAGGGCGCATCGACATCCCCGGCAGCCTGATCGACTTCTGGCCCTTCTGCTTCTGCTGGGTGCGCGGCCGCGTGCTGCGCGCCAACGACAACCGGCCCGTGTGCGACGCACGCGTGCACATCTGCGAAGTCGACCGCATCCCGCTGTGGATCCTGAAGCTGCCCGACCTGCAGATCTACCGCCTGCGCGACGACCTGCTGCAGGCCATCCGCCGCCCGCCCATTCCCAGGCCCCTGCGTCCCGGCCCGGGGCCGCTGCGCGCCGAGGTGTCGACGCTGCGATTTGCCGACTGGGAGGCGGCTTGCGCGAAGGGTGCGGACGTGCAGGCGGCGCAGGCCGCCAGGGCGTCGGCCGACGCCATCGCGCTGACGCCCGAGTTGCAGGCGCAGCTGCACAGCCAGTCGCCGGTGGTGCTGCGCCATGCGCTGGCGCAGCATTGGAAGCTGCTGCTGCCCTGGTTCTGCATCTGGCCGCACTGGTGGTGGCTGTTCCGCTGCGACGAGATCGCGGTGATCACCACCGATGGCAATGGCCGCTTCGAGACCACCGTGTTCTACCCCTGCGGCGGCGACCACCCGGACCTGTACTTCTGGGTGGAATACGACTTCGGCAGCGGCTTCGAGACCATCTACCACCCGCGCATCGGCTGCCACACGCACTGGAACTACGCCTGCGGCAGCGAGGTGACGATCCACATCACCGACCCGCGTGTGCCCGGCTGCGGCGACGAGCCCGACCTGCCCGGCTGCGAGGTGGTGGTGCTGTCCATCGGCCGCAACGTGGCGGTGCGCGAAGTGCAGGCCGCGGGCACCGAAGGCCTCACCAGCGCCGGCGAGCCCTTCGGCGCCACGCTGGAGCCGCGCGTGGATTTCAGCCGCAGCGAACTCATCAACGGCAAGGGCATCCCGTACTACCGCTGGTCCTACCGCCGGCTGAGCGGGCCGGACGGCAGCAGCGCCGTGGTCGATCCCGCATCGGTGCCGCTGAACACGTGGGCGGTGATGACGCGCGACGTCTACCGGCACTACAAGCTGGGCACCAGCTTCCCGTCCGACCTGATGGGGCCCCTGCCCACCTCCGGGCCGGGCGCCGCGCCGGCGCCCAACCTGTTCCGCATCCGCCCGCCGATGCCGCCCGCGGGCGACGAATGGGTGGTGCTCAACGAAAGCATCGACCTCGCCACCGCGTATTTCGAGACCGCAACGCTGGCCGGCGCGCCGACCGGCCCCGCGCCGCTGCCCGACGACCTGGCGGCCGGCCGCTACGAGCTGAAGCTGGAACTCTTCGACGCGGGCGGCGCGCTGGTCAACTGGACGGCCGCGGGCATCGACCTGCGCACCACCGACCAGGACGCGCCCTTCGGCACCGGCACGGTCACCACCTCGCCGGCGCCGGCCTACAACCGCATCCTGGCCGGCGGCGACACGATGGGCTTCCGCATGGTCGTGCGGGTGGACAACAACCGCTGCAGCGCCGAGATCCTGCCGGTGGGCGGCACCGTCACGCCCGATCCGGTGTGCGGCTTCCACAACTACAGCCTGCCGTCGGACACCGCGGCCTTGTCCTTCGTCGCCCGGCATCCGAACGGCTTCGCCACCTACTCGTTCGTGACCACGCGCGGGTCCGGCCCGGTGCTGCCAGCGGCGACGACCTCGGGAACGGCCGGCGCGCCGGGCAACGGTGGCTTCGTGAACACGGGGTCCTTCACCTACGAGAAGGCGGTGGTGGTGTCGACGCTGCTGGGCGTGTGCTCCAACGCCGCGTTCTCCGAACGGCTGGACGTGATGGCGATGGCGACCAATGGCTACGGCACGCTCACCGGCTACAACGCCGCCGACAACGCGGCGTTTGCGCTGGCCACGCCGTGTCCCAGTTGCGAAGGAGAGGTCGATGCCTGACGCCTGACGCCTGGCGCCGGAGCCTGCGGGGCCAAGGCCGTACGATGCCCGGCTGCGGCACCCGCAAGGAGACTCCATGAACCTCGCCATCCAGGCGCACCGGCGCCGGCGGTGCATCACGCTGTTCGCCATGGGCTGGCTGGCCGCGATGCAGGCCGTTGCACAGCAGCCCCTGGTGCTGCGCGATGTCGTGGTCGTCGGCAGCAACTGGGACGGAACGGCGGAGATCTTCGACCCGCAGACCTTCAAGGTCCTCAAGCGCATCGACCTGGTTCCGGACCGCCAGGAGCGCATGGCCGAGATCGCCAACGCGGGCATCGTCAGGCGCATCAGCTACCGGCTGATCCGTTCCATCATCGGCGAGGGCCACGACCAGCTCGTCGATGACCTGTTCCCGTCGAAGGACGGCCGCTTGCTGTATGCCTCGCGGCCCAGCCTGGCCGACGTCGTCGCGCTGGACGTGCAGACCGGCACGATCGTCTGGCGCACGCCGGTCGAAGGCGTGCGCGCCGACCATGCCGCGCTGTCGCCGGACGGCAAGGTGTTCCTCGTGTCGGCATCGACAGCGCGCAAGGTTCATGCGATCGACACCGCCACCGGCAAGATCATTGGCGGCTTCGAATCCGGCGACCAGCCGCACGAAAGCAACTACTCCAAGGACGGCCAGCGCATCTACCACGCCAGCATCGGCAAGGTCTACCTGCCGACCACCGCCGGCTGGCTGGACTGGCTCAAGGGCGACCGCTGGTTCCAGGTCGTCGACGCGCAGACCTGGCAGGTGCAGAAGCGCATCGACATCGGGGAAAAGCTCGAGCAATTCGGCCGGCCGTGGGTCGACAAGGCGGTGCGGCCGATGGCGGTGGCGCCCGACGAGCGCCACGTCTACATGCAGGTCTCCTTCTTCCACGGATTCTTCGAATACGACCTGGCGCAGGACAAGATCACCCGCGTCGCCGAGCTGCCGGTGCCCGACGAGATCGCGAAGATGTCCTATTGGAGCTACCAGCTCAATTCAGCGCACCACGGCCTGGCGATCAACTCGGAAGGCACCAAGCTGTGTGTCGCCGCGACGATGTCGGGGTACGCGGCCATCGTCGACCGCGCGACGCTGAAGCCGACCATCATCAAGCTGTCCGACCATCCGCTGGGCGCCAAGCCCTACTGGGCCACCGAGAGCGCGGACGGCAGGCACTGCTACGTCTCGGTCAGTGAACAGGACCGCGTCTCCGTGATCTCGTTCGACGAGGGACGCGAGGTCGCCAGCGTCCCGGTCGGCAACCACCCGCAGCGCATCCGCACCGGAAAGCTGCTGATGCCGGCGCCCTGACGACAGCGCCGGCCGCCAGACTTCAGCCCGCCTTCAACCGACCTTGCGCGCGCCGATCGCCAGCAGCGCCGACGCCAGCACCACGACCCACATCGCCGCGGTCAGCGACAGGGCCTGCGCCAGGCCGCCGATCAGCGGCGGACCGATCATGAAGCCCAGGTAGCCGATCGACGACACCGCGGCGATGGCCGCCGCGCGGCTGGTGCCGGGCACGCGCGTCGCGGCATTGAAGAGGATCGGCACCACCGGGGCCAGGCCGGCGCCGACCAAGGCATAACCCGCGATCGACACGGCCGCATGGCCGCTCAGCAGCACCACCGCCATCGCCACCGCTGACAGGCCCGCGCTGGCGCGCAGCAGGTTGCGTTCGCTGTAGCGGGCGCGCAGGGCGTCGCCGCCGAAACGCGCCGCCGCCATCGCCGCGGTGAAGGCGGCGTAGCCCATCGCCGCCACGTCCTGGCCCAGCTGCAGCTCCTGCTTCAGGTAGAGCACGCACCAGTCGTACATCACGCCCTCGGCGCTCATGCCGGCGAAGATCATCAGCCCGATCACCAGCAGGATGCCGCGCGGCCAGGCGAAGTGTTGCTGCGGTCCCTCTCCTTCCGCCGGCGCGGGATGCGCTTGCAGCATGCTGCGCGCGGCCAGTGCGGCAGCCACCGCGGTGCCGATGCCGATCGCCGCGAGTTGCACGCGCGCATCGACGCCCGCCCGCAGCAGCCCGCCGGTGAGTGCCGCACCGGCCATCGCGCCGACGCTGAACATCGCGTGCAGGTTGCTCATCACCGTGCGGCCCGAGAGGCTCTCGAGCGCGGTGCCCTCGGTGTTGATCGCCACGTCGAACAGGCTCATCGCCATGCCGAACAGCAGCATGGCCGGCAGCAGCAGCCACAGCGAGCCCCAGACCAGCACCAGCGCCAGCATCACGCCCATCACGGCCGCCGCCAGCGTGCACGCCGTGCGGGCGCCCAGGCGCCCGATGAGCCGGCCGGCGGCGAACAGCGAGATCACCGCGCCGGTGGCGGCGGCCAGCAGCACCGAAGAGAGCATGGCCTCGCCCAGCGCGTACTGCGCCTTCACCGACGGGATGTGCACGCCCCAGGCACCGCCCAGCATGCCCAGCGCGGCGAACTGGATGCGCGTGGCCCACACGGCGGCGGAGAGGGCTCGTGCGTAGGCCGGATGCGCACGGGCGGCGGCAGGATGCGCTGCGTCGGTCACTTCGAAGGTCATGCGGCCAGTGTCACCCAGCCCACCCATGCGCTGCCGAGTGGCCCGGGCGCATCCGCACGGATGGCACGGCGCTTGCCGTGGCGGCTGAGGCACGCGCCGTCCGGGCGCTGAAAGGGACGCAATGCAGGTGCAGGTGAACACCGACAACCATGTCGAAGGCCGCGAGAAGCTGATCGAGCATGTCGAAGGCGTGATCCGCGACGCCGTCGACCGCTTCGAAGACCAGGTGACGCACGTGGAGGCGCACTTGGGCGACGCCAACAGCGGCGAGAAATCGGGCCCGGACGACATGCGCTGCATGTTCGAGGCGCGCTTGGCCGGCCTGAAGAACATCGCGGTCAAGTACCAGGCCGAAAGCCTGCACCTCGCGATCGAGGGGGCCGCCGACAAGCTGACGAAGGCGCTGGAGTCGGCGCTGGGCAAGCAGCAGGACAACGAGCGGCGCCGGGCGAAGACGGGGGAATTGAGTGCCGACGCCGTTCGCTCGGCGGACGACGCCGGGCCAGCAGAGCGTTGAGCGGCGGCCCGACCACCGGAAGCCCGTCGAGCCTGATCAATGCACGCTGCTCGGTGTCGCAGACCGGCAGCCTGGCGGTGCCGAGCGCATCGACAAGCATTTGAAGTTCCGCATCGGCGCCTGCGCACAGCGGCGATGCCGAAGACTCGCATGCCCGCAAGCTCGGATGAAGCAAGCCGACCGTCGCGCCTGCGAGCCCATCGATGGCTGAGAACCTGACTTCCCCTCTGTTCTGCCGGGTAAACACCCATCCGACCGGGCCGCCGCGCCCACCACCCAGCGTCAACACCAACACGCATTCCAACGCCGCCGCTCCATCATTGCGCCCGTGGCCCCTTCTTGGCCACGCCCATCGCAGGAGCCCACCATGTCCGACCACCCCGCCTCCCAGCTTGCCACCCTCGACGGCCGCAGCTTCCATGGCATCGTGCTGGAAGCGGGCAAGACTTCGGGAGACGCCGACACGCTGGTGTTTGCCAACGGGCGATTCCGTTCATCCGCTTGCGACCAGTACGAGTACGGCGACGGGGCCTATGCCTCATGGCGCGAGGGCAATGGCATTTGCTTCACCGCCGAGACGGAAAGCCCGAAGTACGGCCGGCTGCGCTGGCACGGCACCGTCACTGGCGGCCGCCTGGACGGCACGCTGACGATGCTGCGCGACGGCTCGGTGGTGGGTGAGAAGTGGGTGCTGGCCGGCGAGCCGATGGAAGGGGCCGCCGACTGCGGCAGCGCATGAGCGACGGACGTGTGACCGTCGTGCGGCCCTGCATGACCGTCGCGCGCGGGGCATGCGGCCGCGGCGCGTCCGCCACGCAAGCGCCTTGTGTCCTGCTTCCGAAGGAATCCCATGAGCGACACCACCTACCACTCCGGCATGCGCGCGCTGCAGGACCGCTTCGACACCCGGCGCCTGGCCGATCGGCTGGACGAGCGCTTGGGCCGCGGCGCGTTCACCGAGCAGGACGTTGCCTTCATCCAGAGCCGCACGCTCTTCTTCCTGGCCACGGCCGATGCGCAGGGCCGGCCTGACTGCTCGTACAAGGGCGGCGTGCCGGGTTTCGTGCGGGTGACGGGTCCCGATGAGCTGGAGTTCCCCAGCTACGACGGCAACGGGCAGTTTCGCAGCCTGGGCAACATCGGCGCCAATGCGGCGGTGCAATTGCTGTTCATCGATTTCGAATCGCCCAAGCGCCTGCGCCTGAATGGCGATGCCACGGTGCTGGACGATGCGGAGACGATCGCGCAGCACCATGGCGCGCAATTGGTGGTTCGGGTCCGCGTGCGGCGGCTCTTTCCCAATTGCCCGCGCTACATCCACAAGAGTGCCGGCGCCCAGCTGTCCGCGGATGCGCCTCGCCCCGGCCATGAGCCGCCGGTGGCGGCGTGGAAGTCGATGGCGATCATCGCCGACGTGCTGCCGCGGGAGCCGCGGCCTCGTTAAAGGCCTGCCGCCGGTGGCCGCGGCGCCGGCTTGGGCGTCGGCCTGACCCCCGCCTAGCGCCGGCATGACGCGGCCGGGCCACCGGCGCAGGCACCCGCGCGACATCGGCCGGCGCCGCCTTGCGCCGGGCGCTGACGCGATGGATGATCGTGCCCCCGTCGCTCCGCCCCCTTCGCCGCCCACCGTATGAGCCTCGTCCCGCCCGCGCCGCCGCCCCGCTGGGACCCCTTCACCCAGCCCTCCGACGCCATCGTCGTGGGCACCGGTCCCGGCGGCGCCACCATCGGGCACCAGCTGGCCGCCGCGGGGCTGCGCGTGCTGTTCTGCGAGCGCGGCGGCAACACCACCGGCCGCCCCCCGCTGCTCGGGCAGTACCCCGAAGTGGCCGGAGGCCGCACGGGTGCGGTGCCGCACGGCACGCGCGACGCCGCGCTGCTGGCCCGCGCCGGCCGCTGCGCCGACACGGTCATCGACGCCGAGCACCCGCGCCGCCACGCCTTCGTGCCCTTCATCGGCAGCGGGCCCGGCGGGTCCAGCGCCTTGTACGGCATGGCGCTGGAACGCCTGCTGCCGCGCGACTTCGAACCCGGTGAAGCGCCGGCCGATGCCACCGGCAGCAGTGCCGTCCCGCGCTGGCCGGTGAGCTATGCCGAGATGGCCCCGTACTACGCCCGCGCCGAGCGGCTGTACCGGGTGCGCGGCGAAGCCGATCCGCTGGCCGGCCTGGCCGGCATCGTGCCCGACGAGCACCGGCCGCAGCTGCTGGCGCCGCTGCCCGCGAGCGGGGCGATGCAGGAACTGGCCGCCTTCCTGGCCCAGCGTGGCCTGCATCCCTACCGCCTGCCGCTGGCCTGCGAGGCCCTGCCGGACTGCCGCACCTGCCAGGGCGTGCTTTGCCACCGCGCCTGCAAGAACGACGCGGCGCGCATCGGCCTGCGGCCCGCCATCGACGCGTGCGGCGCACAGCTGCTCACCGGATGCCGCGTACTTCAGGTGTTGTGCGATGGCCGGGCCGCCAGCGGCGTGCGCGTGCAGTGGCGCGGCCAGTTGCACACCTTGCGCGCGCCGCTCGTGGTGCTGGCCGCCGGCGCGCTGCAGACGCCGCTGATCCTGCTGCGCTCCGAAGCACCGGGCGGCCGCGGCCTGGGCAACGGCAGCGACCAGGTCGGCCGCCACCTGATGCGCCACTTCGTCGACCTGATGCAGCTGAAGCCCGCCCAGCGCGACGAGGCCGGCTTCGACAACCGCCGCAAGGAGATCGCCTTCAACGATTTCTACGCCGACTCGGGCGAGCGGCTGGGCACGGTGCAGTCCTTCGGCCGGCTGCCGCCCACGGCCATGCTGTTCGGCTCGCTGGTGGACGACGTGCGCGCCTCGCCGGTGTCGGCGCTGGCCACGCTGCTGCCGCTCGCCCGGCCCTTCATCCAGCCGGTGCTGGAGGGCATCGAGGGCGGCCACCTCAACCTCGCCAGCATCGTCGAGGACCTGCCGTACCCCGAGCACCGGGTGGTGCCCGACGGCGACGACGTGACGCGTCTTCGCATGCACTACACGATGAAGCCGGAAGCGCTGCGCCGCGTGCAGCTGATGCGCAGCCGACTCAAGGATGCGCTGCGCGGCCGTGCGTTCAAGCTGCTGCCGCAGGCGGCGAACAACCAGCGCGTCGCGCATGCCTGCGGCACCTGCCGCTTCGGCGATGATCCGCGCACCAGCGTGCTCGACCGCGACAACCGGGTGCACGAGGCAGACGGCCTGTTCGTCACCGATGCGTCGTTCATGCCCGGCAGCGGCGGCACCAATCCGACGCTGACCATCGTGGCCAACGCCCTGCGCGTGGCCGACCGCATCCTCGCTGCGCGTTGAACAGGCCTTGTCAACCATGAGATTTCACCTCGGCGACATCAAGGGTGGCTGGGCCATCGTCACCGGTGCCACGTCGGACGTCGGCCGTGAGTACGCGCACACGCTGGGCCGTGCCGGCCTGAACCTGCTGCTGGTGGCGCGACGCGAGGCCGAGCTGCAAGCGCTGGCCAGCGAGATCGAAGCGCAGAGCGGCCTGTGCGCTGTGCCCCTGGCGCTGGACCTGACCGCAACCGGCGCGGCAACGCAGGTTCTGCAGGCCTTGCAGGCGCAGCGCGGCGCGCGGCTGCGCCTGCTGTTCAGCTACACCGGGGTCGGCCGTCCGGCGGCGCATGAAGCCGCTCACCGTGACCGTTATTCCGCAACGATCGACCTGAACGTCGCGGCCGTGGTGTCCCTGACGACCACCTTGCTGCCGGCCCTGCAGGCTTCGGCGCCGTCGGCCGTGGTGCATGTATCGTCGCAGGCGGCGTACCAGCCGGTTCCCTACCTCGCGGTGTACGCCGCCAGCAAGGCCTTCGTGCACCACTTCAGCCTGGCGCTGCACGAAGAACTGCGTGAGCACGGCGTGCTGGTACAGACGCTGGTGCCGGCGCCTACCGATGCCGAGCTCGATGCCCGGGCCGGTGCCAGCGCGGGCGCTGGCGTGCAGCGGGGATCGGCGGCCGATGTCGTGCGAGCCTCGATCGACGGATTGAACAGGGGCGCCGCGGTGGCCACCAATGCGTCGGGCATCTGGAAGCAGCGGCTTTTCGCCGGGCTGGCGCCGCCGGCGATGGTGGTGCGCGAGGTGGCCAAGATGTTCAAGCCTCCGGCGCAGGGCTGAAGGCGGCGGGCACCTCGGACAGCGGTTTCATGCTGCAGGTCTTTCGTCCGCCTTCGGATGCAGCGCACTGGATCGATGCCGCGGTCGTCATCCGGCTGGGCGCGGGCGTCTGCGAGTCGCGCTTTCCGGCGGGCCGCG
>Ga0196963_10000320_pt1 | contig 45179 bp, 64 predicted proteins | sample S1_5metaG_FD_148600 | JGI IMG/M metagenome (GOLD analysis project Ga0196963, IMG submission 148600) | Soil microbial communities from Anza Borrego desert, Southern California, United States - S1_5 | ecosystem: Environmental > Terrestrial > Soil > Desert | place: USA: California | collected... | reverse complement strand
ACACGCGCCATCGGAATAAGATTGTCGGCTTGATCGGTGCTGATACCGGCACCGGTCATCTTGCGTTCAGAGAGAAAGGCTGGTTCGTCACCGGCCTTTGCAACTTCATTGCGTCGTGTCGCAACAGCCGGAACGCTCGGCTTATTCTTGGTCGCAGTCTTAGCCATTCTCTTTCTCCTTAAACCCCATTGTGTCTTCCATGGACTTCTTCATCATGCACAGCATGTCATAAGCTTCACTCTTCTCCACACCGAAGGTCCACATTTTGACCGGAGCAACGCCTTCGGCAATCTTTTCCAGGAGCGCGATCTGAACGAAGCCTTTAACTTCTCCAGCTTCAACATGGCGTTCAAAGTCAGCAATCGCATCATCCATGTCGAGGTTTGGATTAAGATGTGTCGGGCCTATCCCCAACAGACGTTTGCGCTTGGCTTCACCCATTAATGCGCCTTTCGTTTCGTAAAAGTTTCTAACGCTGTTGATACAAACATTCCGCAGAATGCAGCGGAACCAATCGCCATGTGCTCCTCACAACAGATACGTTTTCCGTACATGGTGGCTGCATATGTTACGAGTGCGCACATCAAAGCGGCTTTGTTTTCGATATCATCGAAACGATTCGATAATTGATCGATTACCAGTTCAACCTCTTTCAGTCTGGAATCTTCCGTATCGGCCATCGCCGCATCTCCTCTGCAATGTCTGCGGCACCGCGGACCTTGTCGTTGTTGCAACCAGCCATGCGAGCGTGAATGGCCCAAAGTTCGACAAGATCAGCGGCGAGTGAGTCCTGTGCGCGCAAGACGAAGACCGGTTCATCGTCATGGACTTTTTGAAGCGCGGCCCGAGCTTGTTTAGCGGTTGTCACTTCGGCTCCAATTGCTTAGTCAGGAACTCCATAAGCTCACCAAGATATGTGAAGACATACCTGCCGACAAACTTATCATTTCCGGTTTCCGTGATCTTGACGATCCAACCGTTGTTGCACTCCTCGATTGAGTATCGTTTATTAGTTTCCATCCAACACCCCCGGCCATTTGGCTTCGATCATCTTCGACAGACTGACCAGCAACCTAGCCGTTGTCTGTGTCAATACGTAACTGCCATCCGGCATCTCGATCAGGAAAGATACGGATGGACGGCCGGATTTCGTTCCATTAGCCAGACAGGCGGCGTGTGTAAGCGCACCCTCGACCACGCGTTCTTGCGGAATATCCTTGAACGCTCCTTCGCCGTCGAGAAAAACACGAAACGAAATCATTCCTTCCGCTCCTTCAACACGGCGATGTGGCCGACAGTGCCACCGATCGCTTCCAAGGTTTCCTGCGAAAGAAACTTTCCGGACTCGACTTGATCCTTGAGCCAAGCCTTCAGCGTCCCGGAGTGAACTGATTCGCGTACTTCACCACCGGCTTTCTTGTATTGCTTCATGAAAGCCTTGTACGCAGCGACCGCCTTCTTCCGCTCTTCACGCGGGAAACTGAAGATCAACTGTGTCTTGATCAGGTCGCCGTTGCCGGTCTTCTCCAATACCTGGAAGGCCGCCTGCCGCTTCTCTTCCGGCCATGCCGCTGCAATGTTGGCGCTGTAGAATCGCTGCAACTTCACATCGACACCAGGAAGATTGCCCTTCGGCGGAAGCCCAACACGGTCGGTTCCAATATCCGACATGATGGCCGGAATGGTCTCATGGTACAGAGCGTGTAGTTCTTTTCTTTTATTGTTCAACCGCTCTTCCAGGTCTTCGATTTCTTTTTCAAAATCACGAGCCTGATCGACAAGTTCTCTTACTTTTTCCAGTTTATCACTGGAAACTACACGTTCTGACTGCGCAAAACGCTTCGCGAGCGCCGCGCTCGGTTGTGTCGTCATTAGGAATTTCCCCTTTCCTGATTCGCTATCTATCCAAATCGCGAAGAGGATTGCAAATCTTATTTTCTTTTGCTGTAACCGTGCGGGTCCGGGGAGGGACGTTATGCACCGCTATTACACAGGCGTCGGATCACGATCAACGCCGGTCGAGGTTTTGCACCGCATGACTTTGATCGCCAAGGAAAAAGCCAAACTTGGTTACATCCTCCGATCGGGCGGCGCGGACGGTGCAGACACAGCCTTTGAAAAAGGTGCTGGTGAATTCACAGAAATTTGGTTGCCTTGGATCGGGTTTAATGGCCACCATAGCCGCCTTGTGCCTTCGGCCCAAGCAATTGCACTTGTACCTAAGTTTCATTCGAGGGGCGCGTGGCTTAGTTCCACGCTTCGATTGCTGCATGCACGGAATATTCATCAGGTTTTGGGGGCGGATTTATCGACGCCATCGGAGGAGTTGATTTGTTGGACGCCTTCCGGTCTTACGATCGGAGGCACCGCAACTGCGATTCGCGTAGCTCAGGCGCACGGAATCAAAGTCATTAACTTGGGAGAAGGAGAATGAGGAAACCGATCCTATGCCTGGACTTCGACGGAGTCCTGCACTCATACAAGTCCGGATGGAAAGGCGCTGACGTAATCATTGATCCACCTGTACCTGGAGCATTGGAAGCGCTGAAGCGCTACGTCGAGTCGGGGCTGGAGGTTCATATCTATTCGTCACGATCGAACGAAGAGAACGGCATCCTCGCAATGCAGCTATGGCTTTCGGCCGCACTGATCGACGCAGACCTGGAAGGTCCATGGGCCGATCAAATCAAATGGCCACGCAGCAAGCCGCCAGCAAAAGTCTCGATCGACGATCGTGCCATCCCGTTCGATGGAACATGGCCCGACCCGGAAGCGATCCATAACTTCAAACCCTGGAACATGCGTTAGTGGCACGCCAAAAACAAACAAAGCCGCGCCGGGAAACATTCGCACTTCCACAGGCGCTAGAAGCATATCTGCGCCGCATCGGCGCGGAAGTGTTGAACTTCAAGCGTGCCATGGTGAAGGAATACCAAGGCAACTACTACATCGAACGCGTGTTGATCCAATGGGACGGCGGCGAGATACGTGTTTCAAAAGACGAATACGCTCCGACCAAGGAAGAGAAGGCAGAAATCGAGCGCGAGCTTTTACGCTGTACCTTCCCGCAGTCGGTCACCGCGAAAACAACCGATCGTCTGCTGCCGGAAGTCGCAGCATCATCGAAGCTATTCGAACTCTATGACCGCGCTTCCGGCGAAATCATCATGGTGCAAGAGCGCCGCGAACACAGCGGCAAGCCGAAGAGCTATCACCCATGGTCCTATTGGTCGGACGGACAGTGGCGCAACATGGAACCGGAAGGGCCGCTGCCGTTCTGGAAACCGAAGACATCGCGCGGACTGTCACGCTTCATGATCCATGAGGGCGCTAAGCCCGCCGCCTTCCTGGACGATCTGATCAACAATCCCGATCGTCGCGAAGAACTGGAACGTCATCCGTGGCGCGATGACATCGTGAATTACGAGCATTGGGGAATGATCGGCGGCGCGCTCTCCCCGCATCGCACCAATTATCTTGAACTCCATCGCGAGCAACCGATGGAAGTCATCTATGTCTGCGACAACGATTGGCCCGGCCGCGCGGCGCTGCAAGACGTCTCACGCTATTACGGGCGCTCTATGAAGGGGGTGCGCTTCGACCAACGCTGGAAGGATACCTGGGATTTGGCCGATCAATTCCCGCCCGAAATGTTCGCGGGGGAAAAGTACATCGGACCTCGGTTCAAGAGCCTGATCCAGCCCGCAACCCGCGCCACCGAACGCATCTATACCGGAGGCAAAGGCAAGGGTGAGGTGCGGTTGCTAAGAGACTTCCGCGAAGAATGGTTTCATTGCGTGCGGCCGGAAGTCTTCGTTCACAAGGATTGGCCGGATCGCATTCTCGCCGTCAAGGAATTCAACAATTGGGTATCGCCATACTCTGACGTGAAGGACACCGCGACACTGCTGATGCAGGACGGCGCGTCGAAATCGGCCGTGCTGAAATATTCCCCGGCGCTGCCGTCAGGAATCTTCGGCTCGATCGAAAGCGGATTGTTCTGCAATACCCATGTCCCCTCCCCGATCGAGGCAGTCAAGAAAAACCCGCAGCCGTTCCTCGACTATATCGAGCATCTGATTCCGGTAGAAAAAGACCGGATCGAACTGCTGCGCTGGCTCGCCACACTGATCGCCCGTCCCGACATCAAGATGCTGTATGGCGTGCTGCTGATTTCCGAGATGCAAGGCGTCGGCAAGGGTACGCTCGGGGAACGCATCCTCGCTCCGCTGATGGGCGAACAGAACGTCTCCTATCCGTCCGAAGGCGACATTGTCGATTCGAACTACAACTATTGGCTCGCTCACAAGCGCCTCGCTGTTGTGCATGAGATTTACGCCGGGCATTCCGCCAAGGCGTACAATCGCCTGAAGTCGATCATCACCGATCGAACGATCACGGTAAACCAGAAATATCTCGCCAGCTATGACATCGAAAATTGGGTTCACATTCTCGCCTGTTCGAACTCCATGCGAGCGCTGAAACTCTCGAACCATGATCGACGCTGGTTCGTCCCCAAGGTCACCGAAGAACGACGCGGCACCGCCTATTGGGAGAAACTGAATTATTGGCTTTCCAACCAGGACGGCCTCGGCGCGATCAAGAATTGGGCGAAACTCTTCCTGAAGGAGCATGCCCCGGTCGAGCGCGGCGATTCGGCCCCCATCTCGGATACCAAGCTGGAAATCATCAAGGAAGGATACTCGCCCGGCATGCGGCTGGTCTCGGACTTGTTGGAGCGCACGCGGGAAAGCCTCAACGATCCGGAAATGATGAAGCGGTTAACTGAGCGCGGCTACGTCAAGAACGGGCATGTGATCTTCCTCGACAACCAGCTTGTGCAATTCATCAAGGACGAACTTTACGAGGGCCATCACAACGATAGGATCGAGAAACCGGCGACGATCCGCAAGCTCGCCAAGGCAGAGGGGTGGTATATCGGGGAAACAAGAGCGAAAGTAAAAGACTGGTTAAATTGCAGCAAAGCGGCACTTGGGGCGCGTATCATCTCAACATCGGCGGAACTGGCAAGTAAACCGCCAGGGGTTTTATGTAACGACAACATGAAACCGGATGAAAGACTACGGCCACTCGACCCATCGATCATCATTGGACTTTGATGATACTCGATATACTCGGGACTTTGGCCGTCATCATGGTGCTGATGCATCTGGTGGCCATCTGGCGATCGCCTTGGAATGTCGACCATTACCAAACCGCAGCGCTGTACTTGATCGCCGCAGCGATCGCATTAAATAAATAAGGAAACAGAAATGACGCGGGTAAAAGCGGGAGAGGTTTACCGGAATGTGGGTGGCATGGTGTTCCGTGTCATCACGGTGGCGGTGGATAAAGAAAAGAAATTTGTAGTGTTCAGGCGTGTTGACGACCCGGACGAAGTGATCATGAGCCCGATCGGGCGGTTTGTCGAAACCTATGAACTCATTATGAGGGCAGATGGAAAACGAGTTGCAGGATAAGATTTCGGAAGCAGCCGACGAAGCCGCACAGAAGGTCGGCGCTCGCGGCGCGATCCTTGTGGCCTTTGTCGATGTCGGTGGATTTGTCGAAGTGCATTTCGGCGGCAGCGCACCGATGCCGCTGATCGAGCTATGGCACGCTCTGTTTATGGGCGCGCAACTGGAGAACACAGAAGGAGCGAAGCATTGATCGGCAACATCATCGATCGTCGTAAGAGGCCGTATCGATGGAAGAAGATCACGGCGATTGTCGAACATCTGTCGCACGACAATTCGTGTGAGGATGCCGATCAGTATCATTCCGAAAAACGGTTTCCTGACTATGACGAACTGGCGGAATGCTCTTTGTACTACGCTACACGGTGGGCTGAAGCGTTCGACGAACCGGTAACGCTGTATCTGTACGACTTGGGTGAAGGGATTACATAATGACAGAGAAAGAGGAAATGCGGAAGGCGGTCGTTGACCGGTTGAAACTGATCCATCCGGTTATCGATACGCTTTCCAAGATGTGGGACGAACGCACGCTCGAAACGATAGCCTTGGCGCTTGGGATCGCGCACGTGGAGTTGGACAAATGAGAACTGTGTTGATGGCGGGGATCGGGACGGTCGGGTTCCCGTTGCTCTTCCATCTCCTGTACATCCCATCCGACATCGTCAAAACGATGCCTCACGCGGCGTCCATTGCCTATGTCCTTATGCTTACGATACTAGGTTTAGGTGGTTGTATCAGTTTGTTCATCGCACTTGTCGTGTTGCTGACGGGGAGGACACCTTGATGAAGCGCGGAACACCGGTAGTCTTCACGACAAAATACGGGGACAGGGCAACTGGTCTGTATCTATCCAAGAAAGGTGGCGCACATCTTGTCGTTTCCGACGATTGCTTCGGTCCTGATCACGCCGACAAGTTGAATGTGATGTGTTTTCTCTTCGAAGAGCCAGCGACCTTGGAAGGAGAGGAAGCGGAAAAGGTAAAGGAACGTATAGGGGAAGTGTGATGCATCCAGTCACGGCGGGGATAGCGGCGGTCACGGCGGCGTTGTTGTTGTCAAAGATGATCAACAACACGGTGCCATCGTCATTGATGGTCTACTTCAGCATGATCGTCAGTACCTTGTTCTTCATGGTGGCGCTGAAATGAGAAACGCGATGATTAATCATCTATTAACAATCGGGTTTTTTGTCGGCTTTGCACTGTTCATTTGGTTATGTGTGTTGACGAACGGATTATTCCTTATTGTTGGATTTGGAGTTGGAGCCTTCTTCTTTCTTTATATCATGATCTATCTTGCAATTAAGGAGTCACGAGATGGGTGTTGATGTTCGATTTCGATGCGATGCATTGGGGTGTGACTTCTACGTCTTCACGAAATTCGATGGGAATAAAGTGAACCCCGCGTTTGTCAACTTTAGAAGAGGTTCAGTCGAAGCTCTGTTATGCAATGAATGTTATTCACGCATTCAAAAAGAGATGGAAGACGAGTTGACCAGGAGGATGAAGCACAAATGAACTGGCGAAAGGTCGCGGCGGACTTGCGTGAAGGATCAATCGAGGCACAGGAGGAACAGAAACGAACTCCAAATGAATGGGTGGCAAGCAACGCGGCGCTCGGCGCTACCGCCATGATCCTCGGATGTCTGGCCAATGCGATCGAGAAGGGGATAGAGGGTGACGATCTGTGAAGCCTGCGGGCAAAGAATACTGGTCCGCGAAGGCGTGCCGCTCTCGCCATTGAAGGCTGAACTTTACGATTCGATCATGCATTCCGGGAAGAACGGGATCGATGCTGAAACGCTCGGTTGGATACACTTCCCGAACTCGGAGAACAAGAAACGTCAGGTGCAGTGCGTCAAGGTTCATGTCGGGCAATTGCGGGACTTGCTCGCCGGAACTCGGACCACGATCGAGTGCAGCAAAGATGGTCTCTACAGGATGATGCGGAGGAAATGATGATCACATGGGCTTTCGTCATTGCGACGATCTATGGCGGCGCGATCCTGATTCCAGGATATCCGAGCTATTCGCAATGCCGCACGGCACAGGAGATGTTGGCGACATCGAATGGGCTTGTGATTTCCAAATGTTTCGAGATGCCGCAGAAATGAAAGGAGATGATGCAGTGATCGACGATATAACACTACGGGACATGTTCGCTTGTCAGTGCATGGAGTTGGCTTGGTTGAAGGCCGCGGAAGCGAATGATCGTGACATCACAGAACTATTAGGTGACCGCAAATCCATCGAAGAAATCGCCGCGGCGCTCGCTTATAGGTACGCGGATGCGATGATGAAGAGGCGGGAATATCCATGAACGATAGCCGACCGAAGTGGCCGTTCAAGACACCGGAAGATACGGCACAGTGGATTGTTTCTAACATGGAGGCGAGGGGATGACAAAAGGCGAAGCGGTGAGGATGGTCACTGACCGTCGAAACAGAGTGGTTGATCCAAACGAGATGCTCCGTTGGACGTTTCTCCGGTTGTTTCTTCTGGCCATCCCGGAGAAGGAGTTTGAACGGTATATGATAGAAGCGGAAAACGAGATGGCGAAATGAACAAGGGGCGAAAAGGTCCTCGGACCAAGGAACAGCGATTGCGTGAATTGTTGAAGAGCGCGAAAACCAGTTCCGACAAATACAACATCGGCGGCAGGCTGAAGGAGAAGGGATACAAGCCGAGACCGATCACGTTGGTGGACTATGGGACGGTACTCAACAACAAAAAGTAAACTCCATCGTGTTCACAAGATCGGTAAGGATCATTATCGATTGTCCTGGATCGTGGATGTCTACTATCCAAATTCACAATTACGCTGGCCACGCCGGTTCACAAGAGACACCGATAAAGAAGGCGCGAAGCGATTCGTAAAGAAATGGAAGTTGGTGGAACCATGGCCATAGAGAGATACTGTCCAGAGGAAGAATGTTCTGGTTGCAGACCAGAACGTGCCTGTTTGTTCGAATACGTCGCCAGCACCTATCCGCCTGAATATCAATGGAGCGGCGATGACCCGCCACCTCGACGCTGGAGGGCGGCGGATGGAACGATCGTGTATCGAAGTTATGCGGATTATTGCTCATGAAAACGATCTGGAAGGTCGCGCTTACACAGATGGGAACGCAGGACGTTAGAGTACCGGAAGGTGCTGAATTCCTGTGTGCGCGAGAACAAAACGAAAAGGCCTGTGTTTGGTTTCGTTGTGATCCAAACCACGAGAAAAAGCTACGGAGAATCGCGGTCGTCGGGACCGGTCACGAGGCACCAGATGATGGGCGATATCTCGGAACGGCGATGCTTATGGATGGATCGCTCGTATTGCATGTGTTTGAGAGATGAGGAGAACATGAAAGTGAAACGAACAATCAATCAAAGCGTTTTTTTCAAAACTGAAGAGGTGCGAGATATCCTAATTGCACATCTGAAAACGATGAATAACGATGCGTCTAAAGAAGCGGCAATAACCTTGGGAGCGCAAGGAGTCGTGTTGTCGTGGTTGGAAATTCAAGAATTAAATGTGCCGTGAGTTGGGCGCTGTTCTGCTGCGGACATGTCGTCTCGCGCACGATGCTTCGACTGCCGTTCGAATGGCCGTATGACATTTATAACTGGCTGATGGTGAAGTCGTCCGACATCCAGGGCCGCGGTCCTGGGCCATGGAGGGATGTGTAATGGGAGTTGATCTGACATTGCTGCCGCTGGCGGCGGATAGGATTTGGATGTCACACGACATCATTCGCGTCGGACGAAGGCGCGAGCTTTGGGGGCTGGTAGCACAGCTTCCACAAAAACCAATCCCTGAACCATTGTATTGTTTCGACGGCCCACACGAGGAATCACCATATGGCGAGCGTCTGACCTACACAACCGCGGCCGATTTACTGACGCTCAAAGAGCATGATGCAGTGACCGGGAGTTGGACGAATAGAGCGGTATGGGCCTATCTCGCACAGATGCCGCCCGATTGGCCGATCGTGTTGTATTGGAATTGAGAAAGCAAAAGAGGACCAAGAGTTTCGGGGCTCCTGATCCTCTCTCGCCGTGCAACACGTTGGGGACGTGGACAGCCGGTTTGTAACGCGAGGCCGTTGCTTCTTCAAAAAGAAAATCAGGATGTCCCAACGCGGCGGGGGAGGCTGAGCAAGCCTCCCCCTTTTTTCGTCAGACAGGGTTGATGATCGGGGTTGGATAGGCCCCGACAGAGGCAGGATAGCAGGGGCAGGGGAGGCCGTGGAGAGGATTTTTGGGACTTGGGGTAGGGTCGGTGACCCTCGGAGCTTGGACGCGTCAGCGGGCAATAAACTTAAAAGTTGTGGGTAAAAGAGTTTTACCAACCCCAGGATGGGAGGGGGTATGTCTGTTTTCGTATCATTTGACGTAGTGTGGAGAGGATTGATTTCGGTCAAAGGTTGTCAAAATCTAATTAAGGTTGCAAAAAAGAGAAATACAAAACCTTAGTGTCACCGAAAATCGGATTTTTGTCGCATTTTCTTTTTCTTTGACCCCATGTTTTGGAGGATCGGTACACAAAAAATATACCCAGGAGGGGTATTTTTGCACCCCTTTTGGGGCAATGTGTACCTCGGTTCTCGGACCTGGAGGGGGTATTTTTAGGGGGTCTAGAAAGAGTAAGCAAAATTAAAATGGCCAAAAAAGAAAGAGAAAGTATGGTGTAATTTTTTGAATATAAACAGGAATTCGCCAGGAAGTGGTTGGAAACAGAAACCGTTTTTACCCCTCTTTCCATGACTCTAGGATGAGGATGAGGAAAAGGTATAAATATATAGAAGGTAGAAAATCGGTTTCCAAATGGTTTCTAGTTTCCAAGCGAATTCCCCGCGTTTCGCTTCCTTTTTTCGAAAAATCTGTTTGTGATCTTCCCCTATGTCGGGGTGTTGGTCAGTTGCCATCATGCATGCGAACTGCGAGCGGCGTGCCAAAGCGAATTTGGCGCGGCAAGGCTTCGCGTTCTATCTGCCGGTGATCAAAGACATCGTGACTATTCGCGGTCGGAAGTCCGCGGTCTCGCGTCCGCTGTTCGGTCGTTACATCTTCGTTTTCATCCAGGACCAATGGCGGTCGTTGTTGTCGACCATCGGCATCGCGAGTGTCGTGATGCGTGGTGACAAGCCCGCGTGCATTCCATCGAAGGTGATCGACGACATTCGTGCGCGTGAAGACAAGGAAGGTTTCGTTCGCTTGCGGAAGAATGAGAAAGAGAAGTTTGAACGCGGCACTCGGGTTCGAATTCCCGAAGGCCAGTTCTCGGGGATGGTCGGCGTTTACGATGGGATGACGTCGAGCCAGCGCGAGGTGGTGTTACTGGAATTTCTCGGGCGCGTTACCCGCGTCGAGATTGCAGCGGCAATCGAGCTAGAACCGATCGTCTAAAATCGATTTGCTTGTCTGCGGTTTCGTCGCCGGATTCATTTCCGGTGATCTGCGGTAGCGTATTTTCTTTTGGTTTTTTCAACATGAATCATTTTACATGGCAAAGACCGCACGTAAGAAAAAGAAAAAAGATAAGCGCGGTGGTCGGCGTCCTGGTTCCGGCCGCAAGCCGTTGTTACCTGACATCGCCCCTATCATTGAGCGTATGGAGGTTGCAAAAACCGCGCGCTCTTACGCGCATTTGGCATTGCAAGCCTATGTCGAGATTTGCACCGATCGAAATCAACCCGGGGCTGCGCGTGTGGCCGCTGCCAATGCGATCATGGACCGCGGTTATGGTAAGCCGCCACAATCCATCGAACACAGCAACAAGGACGGCAATCCACTTGAAATCAATGCGCGCTTCTCTGAGTTTGCCAAGTTGCTCGACGATATTGCTCAACAACGCTTGGCCGGTGTGAAAATCATCGATGCGCAACCGCTCGTTAACAAGATCGCTGAAGACGTGATGGTGAAATCGGAAACGATCATTGAAGAGGATGACGATTGATGAAGCTCGCTTTCGGCATCTTCAATGTGGTGCATGGTGCCATGCTCATCGGTCTTTTCGCCGGTCCTCTCTATGGATCAATTCCATATTCACTGACGCTTTTAACCTTCGTCATTCAAATTGCTGGCGGTGGTGCGATTGCCGCAAGCTGGTTTGCGGAGCGAGATTGATGGCCTCTCTTGTAACCAGCGATATACTTGAACAGGCGATGATCGAAGGATTGTTGAACCGTATTCGCATTGAGCTTCGCGCTAGTATCCTGAAGCGGATTGAGCCTGACATCGAACAGGCGATTGAGGCGGCGTTGAAGACTTTTGAGGTTGCGATCAAAAAGACTCATAGTGAAATGGACATGTCGACCTTGGTGAAGGTCATCATTGAAATGAAGAAGTAGCCCCGTGGTCCAATCGGTGAAGACAACAGATTTTGAGTCTGAAAATCCTGGTTCGAGTCCAGGCGGGGCTGCATGACCACGACTTACGAACAATCGGCGTCCCGACTTCTCGATCCGCAACAGGCGGCGATCGGGATGCGTGCCAACTGGTTGCGGATTGCTCGAACCCCGCAGCTTACGCCAAGCGGCGATTGGCAAGTCTGGTTGTTGCTCGGTGGTCGCGGCGCGGGCAAGACCCGGACCGGTGCGGAGGACATGGCATGGTACGCCTTGAACAATCCCGGTGTGCGCTGTGCGGTGATCGCACCGACATCGGCGGACGCGCGCGATACCTGTATCGAAGGCGACTCTGGATTGCTGCGGGTGATCCCGCCCGAATGCGTGCAGTCCTGGAACCGGTCGCTCGGTGAATTGATCCTATTCAACGGCTCGCGCTTCAAACTCTTCAGCGCCGAAGAACCCGATCGTCTGCGCGGCCCGCAACATCATCGTGCATGGTGTGACGAAGTCGCGGCGTGGCGTTATGAGGAGACATGGGATCAGATGCTATTCGGCTTGCGTCTCGGGAACGATCCGCGCGTGGTGGTGACCACGACGCCACGGCCGGTGACGTTGATCCGACGACTGCTGAACGATCCGCGTGCGATCAAGACCAGCGAGTCGACCTACGCCAATGCCGCCAACCTCGCGCCGTCCGCGCTGAAGGCTTTCAGGGACCGCTATGAGGGCACACGGCTCGGGCGGCAGGAGTTGATGGCCGAAGTCCTGGATGACGTTCCAGGAGCCTTGTGGCGGCGTTCTGATATCGATGGCAGGCGGATCAAGGAAAACGAGGTTCCCGACCTTGTCCGTGTGGTGGTTGGCGTCGACCCAGCGACCGCTGCGCCTGACGGAGACGAAGGGTTGGCCGAGACCGGAATTGTCGTCGCCGGGCTCGGTGTCGACGGCCGCGGTTACATCTTGAACGACCTTTCTTGTAGGTTATCGCCGGATGGATGGGCGCGGCGCGCGGTCTCAGGCATCGATCAGTTCGATGGTGACGCGATCGTGGCCGAGACCAATCAGGGCGGTCAGATGGTCATCTCGACCATCAAATCGGTGCGCCCGACCATCAAGGTGATCGCGGTCCATGCTTCACGTGGCAAGATCACACGCGCCGAACCGATCAGCGCCTTGTACGAACAAGGCCGCGTCTCGCATGTCGGATCGTTCCCGCAGCTTGAAGACCAGATGGTCTCGTTCACTTCGGCCGGGATTCTCGGCGGCGGGACCGGGGACCGTGTCGATGCGCTGGTGTGGGCGCTGACGCAGTTATTCCCGAAGATCACGCGCAAGCGCGAGGCGACCGATGTGCGGGTGGAGAACACCAAGGGCTTTTCCCCGCATACCTATGTCCACAAGGAATATTCGCGATAATGAAATTGACTGAGGCTTTGTTCAACCTGTCTCGTGAAGCGGTGTTCATGGGCGATCCTGAACCGATCGTCAGAATGCCGTCTTACATGTTGTTTCAATTGTCCATCGATATCGAGAGAGAGTTAGGAGGAACGATATACGGGGGAAACCGTATTGACGGATTCAAGTTCGCAGGGATTCATTTTCAACGCATCAACGCGTCGGGGGACGTTTCGTTGAAAAACACTCGGGGGAGACGATGGCTAAACCTTTGTACTGGTGCAACGACGAGGTTTCCCGCTTTCTTCAGTTGTATCAGGGAACGCCTCTCAAAATAAAAGACATCGCAGCGCGGATGCGTTGCTCACGTCAGACGGTTTATCGGATGCTGGAACGATTTGGTGTTCCACGTCATCAGCGCCGTCGACAACAGAAATATCGAATGGTCGATCGAACAATTCGTGCGCCTGAACATGAGCAGCCAATCAGTGTTCAGCGCGACAAGCTTCTGGTGCGTTTGATCGCGGTTCATAAAGAGCCGCGCTTTGACATTCCAGGGGAACTGGTTTCCGCGATGAAACGCGGAAGGTCCGAGACGCAACGCGTCTCTCAAACATGAAGGAGAACTACCATGGCGAAGAAGGCAAAGCCCACCAAGAAGAAGGGCAAAGGTAAGGGCAAAGCCCGCAAGGCCAAGGACTGATACCATGAACCGCTGCCGTTCTTGCTTGATACCAGACACTCGACCCGATACGGCTTTTGTCGATGGCGAGTGTTCGGCGTGTATTAATTTCAAGAAACGAACCGAGATTGATTGGGGGGCGCGCAAGCGTCAGTTGGAATCAATCCTGGAGCAAGGCCGGAACGGCAGCGGATTTGATTGCGTGGTTCCTTCCAGCGGCGGGAAGGATAGTCACTACCAAGTTTTGACTTTGATCGAGATGGGCGCGAGACCATTGGTGGTCACCGCCTCGACCTGTCACCTGACTGAAGTAGGTCGCTTGAACATCGATAACCTCGCGAGACATGCAACCACGATCGAGGTTACCCCTAATCGCTCGGTGCGCGCTCGCCTTAATCGATTTGGCCTCGAAACTGTTGGTGATATTTCTTATCCTGAGCATATGGCTATCTTCTCGATACCGTTCAAAGTCGCATCCGATTTCGGCATCCCGCTTCTCTTCTACGGCGAGAGCCCACAACGTGAATACGGATGTCCAAACGGTGCGGAAGAAGCGTTGACCATGACCAGGAGATGGGTGCATGAGTTTGGTGGATTGCTTGGCCTACGGGCAAATGATTGTGTTGGATACCGGGGAATCTCCAAAGCGGATATGGGGGACTACCTGCTGCCTTCCGATGCAAAGCTTGTTCACACCACAGCTTATTTCCTCGGACAGTTTCTACCTTGGGACTCGCACCTTAATGCGAGGATCGCGAAGAAAGCCGGAATGATCCAAATGCTTCCGTCCATGGCAAATTGGTGGGAACATGAAAATCTTGATAACGCACAGACCGGTTTGCACGATTACATGATGTACCGGAAGTATGGTTATGGCCGTGCTTGTGCGCAGTTGTCGATAGATATTCGGAACCAACACATCACGCGTGATTTTGCTTTGAAAGAAGTTTTACAACGCGATGGTTTGTTCCCTGAACATTACATGGGTGTTTCGATCGATGAGGTATTAGAGTGGATCGAATTAACACGTGATGATCTTGTCATGGTCACAGATAAATTCACCAATTGGAATTTGTTTCGACGCGTTATTGATGAACCGTTTGCTCCTTTAATGTCGTCATTCTATCGACCATCGGATATTTCTGATTTCCAAATGGGCGAACTTCCACACCCGAAATGAATGATATTGAGAAAAAATATTTCGTCTTCTTTCGAGAAGCGATTTTAAAAGGACACCGTCCACCACGGTGGGATGATGTTCCAGATTACGTTAAAGAGTTTGCTCGGTTTGTTGAAACAACGATGAGACTTGATCACGCGTCGAGAGGGGGCGGATGATCGTCAACACTGTTCGCCCGCATCAGATGAGTTGGTTGCGAAGACCAGAGCTTGATTTTCGCGGGCGCGAGATTTGGGAAAAGCCGAACGGGGATTTGTACGCTCACGATCCTGGAAAGGGTCAACTCTTTCTACAGGTGATGCGCGATGTTAGCTCGCCGCGTTATTCCGGTTCTTCTTCATAGAGGCACGCAACTTGTCAAGGGAACCGGTTTCAACTCGTGGCGGTCGGTCGGACATCTTGTTCAATCCATACGCGTCCATCAAAGTCGAAATGTTGACGAACTTTTTGTCCTGGATGTTGGGAACAACGTCTCACCTGACATTGGCCTATTACGAGAATACGCAAGTGATTGTTTTATGCCACTCACGGTCGGTGGGGGTGTTCAGACTCTCGACCATATTAGGGACCTACTCGCGAACGGTGCTGACAAAGTCAGCATCGGGACAGCGGCGTTTCGAGACCCTGGATTGATCGAACAAGCGGCGAAGAAATTCGGATCGCAGGCAATCGTGGTTTCGATCGATGTCGGAATTGACGGTCATGTCTGGATCGAGAGCGGTCGAGTACGGACGCCACATAAGCCGCATCTGTATGCCAGACAGATGGAAGATTTCGGTGCCGGTGAAATCCTTCTGCAATCCATCCCGCGCGATGGAACGATGAATGGATACGATCATGAACTCATTAATCGAGTTTCAAGTGTCGTTAGTATTCCTGTTGTGGCTTGTGGTGGTTGCAGCGGCTTTGATGACATGGCTGCTGCTTACCGGGCTGGCGCTCATGCTGTTGCGGCTGGCGCGCTATTTCAATTCACGGATGCGACACCACACGAGGCCGCAGAGGCTTTAGCCGAAGAAGGTTTTACCATGAGGAGGATTATGTGAGCGACGAAGGATTGCCGATATTAGACCCGATCAAACCTATTGCGAAATGTGGGTTGTGTGGGGAGATTTTGTATCCATTAACAACGAGATGTTACCGGTACTCTTGTCCTGTAAACGGTCCTGAATGGAATAGACTTAACCATTTACCAAAGATTGGTGATTTCAAATCATGAAGATCGTCGAATTGAAAACCGAAAGAGACGAGTATCAATCGTCGGTGGTTGAGACTTGTGAAAAAGCCTTGGAGATGGCGAAGAGCGGGGATATTGCTGCCATCGCTTTCGCCTATGTTCGAAAGAACGAAGCCATTGGGTGTGGCTTCTCGGAAGGCGATCGTGTTGGGGCGTTGATCGGAGCGGTTACGCGATTGGGTTACCGGATCAACGAAAGCGCTGCGTGAATGCGGACTGTCGCGATCATTCAGGCAAGGATCGGATCGTCTCGTTTGCCGTCCAAGGTTCTGTTGCGTCTTGGTGGCAAGCCGGTTCTTCAGCACGTGATCGAACGCGCCTTGGCGATGAAGACCGTGGATGAAGTCGTTTGCACCTTTCCGCGTGAGTACAGTTCCGAATCGTTGGTGACCATCGCCAAGTTCTGCAAGGTTCGTTATTTCCTCGGTCCTGAGAACAATGTGCTGGAGCGTTTCTATCTTGCCGCGGCCGAATCCAACGCGGATACGATCGTGAGGATCACGGCGGATTGTCCACTGTTCGATCCTGGAGTTGGCGACAAGGTCGTATCTCTTCGCAAGAGCGAAGCTGCGGAGTACGCCTCGAATGTTTGGCCGCGTTCCTTTCCAAAGGGTCTCGACTGTGAAGCCTTCACCATGCGAGCGCTATCGAAAGCCTATTCATGCGCAACGGAAGAGTATGATCTTGAACATGTCACACCTTACATTGTCCGAAACAATGATCGGGTTAATCTTCCTTCTGGCCGTTTTGATCTTGCTCGGTTACGGCTGGTGATCGATACGATGGATGATTATCGTTTTCTGAAGAAGCTGTTCGAATTCGAATTCAAGACGACCGAAGACATTGTGAAGATTCTCAAGAGCAATCCGGATTTGAAACATGAACTCACGGCTTGATTTCTGGCGCGGCAATGGCGGTGATCAATACATCGATCGCAATCCTGCGAACATGCAGGCACGGATCGCGCTGTGGTTGGAGATTGTGAAAAGCCTTCCGACTGATCCAAGGACCGTGTTGGAAGTCGGGGCCAACATCGGACAGAACATCGAAGCTTTTTCTCGCGTCCTCGATCATGATGTAATTTTTCACGCAGTCGAGCCGAACGAAAAGGCTCGTGAGTACATGATCACCAATAACGTGTTGCCACGGTCCAAGGTGTTCGGTGGCAACGCCGAAGCTCTGCCTTTCAATGACGATTCGATTGATCTGGTTTTCACCAGCGGGGTACTGATCCATATTCACCCCGACGATCTTTTGCGAGCCTATCGCGACATGTATCGAGTTGCTCGCCGCTACATTATCTCGATCGAATACTTTTCTGTTGAACCTCGTGAGAAGGTTTATCGCGGCGAGATGGGGCGATTGTGGACACGTGACTTCGGGCAGTTATGGCTCGATCACTTCAACATGGAGCCGCTTGGTTGCGGCTTTGCCTGGAAGCCTCTTACCGGCTTGGACAACCTGACTTGGTGGGTTTTCAAGAAATGAAGAAGTTGGTGTTCTATTACGGCCGAGATTATCTGCGCATGCTCGATCGTAATATCCTCGTGTTGTGGGGTCCAAGGTCGGAGGAAGAACGAAAACGTAATGGGATCGGGACCATCGCTTATCGTTACGGGTTTTCATTGTCCTGGAACTGGCTTCCCTGCAATTACAATTTTGGAACCTCGCGCAATTGGTGGGGAAACAAAAGGTGGGGATGGTACGGCTGGACAATATCATTCAAGCTCTATCGATGAAGTGTCCGCTCAACCGTTGCCGCTTTACTGATTTGTGTTTGCGAATAAGCGAAAGGTGTTTGAACGTGATTTCTTTTCGAGATGTCTACACATCAAAGGATGCTGCCGAAATTTTGTACGAGCTTCTAGCTGAGCGTACTCCTGAACAAAATATCTCTCACAAGCGAATGCCTAGTTTCAAGGAACATCTCGATTTCCTTGCACGCAGGCCATACCAGAATTGGTATCTGATCGATGATGCCGATGGTGTGACTGTCGGTTCGATCTATCTGACATTCGAGCGCGAGATTGGATTGTTCCTGTTCCAGTCGGCACAGCGCAAGGGATATGGATCAATCGCTCTTGCCAAAATGAAAGAACTTCATCCTGGTCCATTGTTCGCCAACATCTCACCGCGGAACAAGGTCTCGCAACTCTTCTTCCTCAATCATGGTTTTGAATTGATCCAACATACCTTCAGGCTTGGATGATGTTCATCATTGCCGAAATCGGTGCCAATCATTGCGGTCATCTTACTCGGGCAAAGATGCTGGTCGAGGCTGCGAAATGGGCCGGTGCCGATGCGGTCAAGTTCCAATTATACGATCCGAACGAGATGACCATCGATCACGATGGTCCTGGTTTCGTATTGCAGGAAGGACCGTGGAAGGGACAGAAGCTTTACGATTTGTATCGTAAGGCGGCGACCCCGATCGAATGGTTTCCTGAACTATTTGAGCATGCGCGTAAGTTAGGGATCACGCCGTTTTCTTCAGTGTTCGACCTTCCAGGTCTCGCGCTTCTGGAGCGTTTGAACTGCACGATGTACAAGATAGCCTCTTTCGAGGCCAATGATCTTCCGCTTGTTGCAGCGGTCGCCGCAACAGACAAACCGATTATCGTCTCGACCGGTGTTGCCAATCATCTTGAACTTGAACGCATCGCCTGCGGTCTCACACCAAACCTGACGTTGTTGCATTGCGTTTCCGAATATCCTGCGCTGACGATCGAGGGGAATATGCAGCGTATGGTGAAGCTGCGTGAGCAATTCGGCGTTCCGGTTGGCCTCTCCGATCACACGATAACAAATACACTTGCGATCATGTCGGTCGCTCTCGGGGGCACGATGATCGAGAAACATTTGATCCTCAATCATAGCCATGTGTCTCCGGACAATTCGTTCTCGATTGACCCGGATGAATTCAAGACCATGGTTCTGTCTGTGCGCCATGCACACATTGCGATGAAACAGGATCGACCGAACGGGACCTATAGCAAGCTGAAGCGCTCGGTCTATGCGGTGAAGGACATCAAGAAAGGCGATGTCATCAGTATGAACAATGTGCGTTCTATTCGTCCTGGACATGGCCTGGACCCGAAATTACTTCCGGAGATTCTTGGACAAGTCGCGCGTGTCGACGTTCCTCGTGGTACACCGTTTGCATTGGAATATGTCGCATGATTGTGAAACCGCATCCCGATGACGAATTCAAGGTCAAGAGGCGTCCACTCAACCTTCGAAACCTGATTGGCAGCCGTGCTGTACGGATCACTTATCCAGGAGATGGATCGGGTGATTTTGTGAAAGATGAAGACCCGTCACATTTTTCCATTGTCACCTATATGAATGAACATGGAAAAGATGGATCGGTTTTCAAAAAATGGCCGAACAAACCAAACTCTGTTGCTCTTGCTGAAAGTATCATCAATCAATCGAAACCAAACCTCGGAGAACAAGGTCTTTTAGGTGATGAAAAGTATCTCCAGATATTGGAGTCGGCAAAGAAACTTGGGCTAGACGAAAAGCAAATTTTTCTGGATGAACGATGATTTGTCCACGTTGTGATTTGAATCTGGATCAAAAGATTGTTCGTCGACATCAATCGCAATTGATTACTGTTTGGCGTTGCGGTTTTTGTATCACCAAAGCAAAAGAAAGAATTGATCGTTTGCGTCGACGCGTTAAAGGACAACCAAAAGATTTTCGAATGATACCTGTGAGCGGAATGAAATGGTGATCGTCAATGAGTTGCCACCGAACTTTGCGGAACTTAACGCCAAGTTCAATCTCGAATCGGTCAAGCTCTCTGTCTATTTCTGTTGGGGCGACACGATCTATAATCCAGGCGGCGAGCCGATCCATCCGTCGATCATCGCGCATGAACAGGTGCATTGCGATCGACAGTCACAATACCGTGCAATCGATCCTGGTGGTCCTCCAGGCTGGTGGCGTCGATACATTGACGATGTTGAATTTCGCTTGGCAGAGGAAGTCCCGGCCCATCGTGCCGAATTTCAATGGTGGTTGAAACAGCCTGGAATCGAGAAACCTGTTCCTGGTTTTCGTTCGAAGAAGGACGCAATGTTGCTTGCTATTGCAACTCGCCTCACTTCACCGATTTACGGCAAGATGATCAGATTGCACGATGCGAGGAGATTGATTGGTGAATAGCATTGTCATTACTGGAGGCACAGGTTCGTTTGGTCATGCCTTCGTCGAGTTTCTGTTAAACAATGATCTGGCTAAACGCATTGTCATTTATTCGAGGAGCGAATATGCACAAGCGCAAATGCGTGAACGATTTAACGATAGCCGTCTGCGTTGGTTTATTGGCGATGTTCGTGACGTGGATCGTCTTCGCAGGGCTTTTGCAAATTGCGAAGTTGTTGTTCATGCAGCCGCTTTGAAGCGGATTGAGGTTGGACACTACAATCCTGATGAAATGATCAAGACCAATATTCTTGGAACAATGAATGCAATTTCCGCTGCCGCGGAGACAATTCCATGTGTTCGTAGGTTCGTCTTTCTATCGTCAGACAAGGCGTTTCAACCGATATCGCCATATGGCCAAAGCAAAGCGCTGGCTGAAACATTGGTGTTGAACGCCAACAATATCTACGGCGAGTTTGGTCCAAAATTCATTGTCACTCGCTACGGCAACGTGGCCGGATCGCGAGGTTCAGTCATTCCCCGTTGGTTGGAGTTGCTGCGTAATGGCGAAAAGAAAGTGCCTGTTTCCGATCCTGATTGCACACGATTCTGGATGCACATGGATGAAGCTGTTGCACTTGTCCATGATGCGATACAGAACGGCGAAGCGGGCGACGTTCTCATTCCGACATTACCGGCGTATCGGCTTGGCGACCTTGCAGAAGTCATGGGAGCGGAGATGGATGTATTGGGCCTCCCGCCGTGGGAAAAGAAGCACGAGAGCATGTCGGAGGATCAATGTTCGGCCACGGCGCTTCGTATGTCGAAGACCGAAATTGAAATTGCTTTGAGGAATGTGGCGTGAAGAAAATACTCTGTCGCCTATTTGGTATCCATTTGAAATCTACAACGTCACACGATGGTTACGTTGTCATAAAATTTTGCAGTTGTGGGAGACAGGTATCTTGAGCCGAGCTTTCCAGGTTGTTCGTGAATTCGAAGCGGCGGTTGGTGACTACACAGGTGCGCCTTTCGTGGTGGCGGTCAACTCCTGCACCAATGCACTCTTTCTCAGTTTGATGTTCTACAAACAATTGCATCCTCACATCAAAAACATTCGAATTCCAAAGCGAACATACGTTTCGGTTCCGATGCAAATTCGCATTGCCGGATTGAAAGTCGAATTCGAGGATCGAGAATGGAGCGGCGCTTATCAACTGTCTCCATTCCCAGTATGGGATTCCGCGCGTCGGTTCACATCGAATATGTATTTCCAAACCGGTGGGATGGTTTGTACATCCCATCACTGGAACAAGATACTCGGCATTCAACAAGGCGGCTGCATCCTGCACAATAATTACGATGCTGATGCATGGCTACGGCGTGCGCGTTTCGACGGACGCACTGAAGGTGTTTCTCCGAAAGAGGATCGGTTCACGCAACTCGGTTGGCACATGTACATGTCCCCTGAGATTGCGGCCGAAGGTCTGGTGCGGTTGAGCCATTTGCCGAAGCACAATCCAGATATGCCAATGGATGATTATCCCGATCTGTCGGAGAATTTCTTAGTATGAAACCAGGAGACACCGCAGAATTTTCAATCTGGTTATCGGGTGAGGAGACCGAAGCACAACTTCATCATTTCAAGGACACAATCATTCCTTCGGTCATTTCCAAGACCGAGAAACAGTTCAAGGTCGTACTAGGACCGCCGCGCTTCATCATCAAGAAACCGGGAGAGGATCGTGTTCCTCCGGTGCCTGACCACATCAAGGGGATCGACGTCCGGTTGTTGGTGATCGAGGCTGATGTTTTCCCCGCGCCGTTAAGCGTGATAGAGAAGCGATCCGGATTTATCGATGACCTGACCAAACAGGACCGTGATCGCCTGCGAAAGCTTACGAAGAAAACGTTCGCAAAGTATCAACCAGGAAACCAGTTGAATGACCAGCAAGCGGACGCGATTATCGAATTCCTCGGACCAGATTCCGCAATCGCCACCCTCCGTTCCCATTGAGAAGGTCAAGCCGACTGCGGAAGAGAAGAGGAATGGCTGGAAGACAAGCACATTGAGTCAGTACGTCCATTCCCGTAATGTGACGGCCGGTCAGTTGGTTTATGGGGCAAAGCCCAAGGTTGTCATGATCGAGAACACCGACAACTTCGATCCTCGTTTCGATTGGAGGGTTTGATGGAATTCCTCATGCGAATGCTCGGCGGTGACCAGAAACCATTGCCGCCACAGACCGAGACGCAGTTGCCTCTTTCGCATTATCGCGAAGGTCCATCGATGGATGGTGTTGTTCGACCGGCAGACAATGCTCTCATGTCTGTTTTTGAAGACGTGAAGTCTGGTGCAGTTGAACAGTTCGATGCAAATGGTGATGGTTATGATGACGATCGCGCTGCCAAGGCCGGTCTGAAGCGCGACAAATCCGGTCACATGGGATCGGTTGCTCCAGCCTCAAAAGATGAGCGAAAGCAATTCGGTCTTCCTGAAGAAGCTTACGTTCTCCTGAAGGGCAAGAAACACGAGACGTGGCAGAAGGCTTTGGAAGCCGAGTATGCCCGCGGCTTCAAGGTCATGAAGTTGAAGGATCGCTACTACTCTGTCCCGAAGGATTGGTCACCACCGCAGTTTCTATCCGCACAAGATGTTTACGAAGATAGTCGTAGAGCGGTAATGGAGACGGATTACGAGGGATATCTAAAACAGGGCGGCAGTCGATATAACGACTTTGAAGCTATTCGAACTCAGATTGGCCCTTTCGATCTTCTCCAGAAAATGTACCCAAATGGCATTCCATGGGAGAAGTGGCGGAAGTCTGCAAACATCGAAGATATGAGGGATATCAAAGCTATACAGAACGCACATAGCCCGCGAGAGATTGTAGAATTCCTGGAAAAAGTTGAATCCAAAAAAGTTGCTGCTACGTTCGAGGAGCGGTGGGATGCCCTATATGGGGACCCGGAAGATTCTAAAATGGCCAAGGACGCAGGTATCGATGACGTTGGCCGGGATACCTCTCTCATGGCGGTTCATCGCTCGACGATGAAAAGGAAATAACATGGACTTCTTTCGAAGAATTTTCGGATGGTTCGATCGTGCCGTGCAGTCTGTACCTTACCATGGGAACAACTTCCGGACTGTTCCTCATTCCGAACAGGTGGCGGCTAGAGCAGTGGCCGCTCCTCCGGCGATCATTACGATCCGTCCACCTGCCGCCCCGGCTCCTTTGAAGCCAATAGAGGCCACCAAAGACCAACCGATCATGACCAACAAAGACCAGCAACAGGCGGCTTTGGCTGGTTCCTCCGGGCTCCATATTGACCCGTTGGGACTTCGCGGACGTGGATTTGTTGGACATTCCAGTCTTTTGGGGAGATAACCCGCTCCCATGAGTTTTCTTCTGCCTTTTCTAGGCGGGGCTATTGCCGGTGCAGCCTTCGGCTCTTTTGTCGGAGGTCGTGGCGGTAGCGTGCCTCCTCCGGTCAATTACAAGATCGATATTCCGGACCCTATCCCGCCGCCTAACCAACCACTCGATCCGTCCAACACAGCCGCTCTCCAGAAGGCGAGGATCAAGGCACGTTCCGGTTCTTCTTCAACGAACAACAAAGACATTGTCCTGACCACTCCGTCCATTCGACAAAAAGAACCTGAAGTGGTCCGAACTACCCTCCTGGGTCAGTAATGGCAGACGATCGATTTAAGAAATTACTAGATCGAAATAATTCTCTGATTGCCAAGCGCGGGCCATGGATGAACTTCTGGCAGCAGCTTGCTGATGTCATGCTGCCTACACAAGCGAACTTCACCACCAAACCGAATCCAGGCGAGGCCCGCGGACAGACGATCTATGACGGCACGCCTCGCCTCGCGCTTCGCGATCTATCCACCACGCTCGACGGTTTGATCAAACCTAAGTCGGCAAGTTGGTTCGATGTCGTAACCGACAATGAAGAACTCAACGAAATCGATGAAGTGAAGGTCTGGCTTGAAGAAGTCAAAAGCCGGATGTGGAACGCGATCTATCGCAAGGATGCGCGTTTCATTCAGCGCTCTGGTGAAGTCGATTTGAACCTTGCTTGTTTCGGGTGGGGTGTTCTCTGGATACAGGAGAACAAATATCGGAATGGATTGTTGTTTCGTTCCTTCCCGAACTCGACATGTGCGATCGATGAAAACGAAGAAGGTATCATTGATACTCTATCGATCGAGGAACATCTGACGCTGCCACAGGCGATAAACATTTATCGCAAGGTTGGAAAGCAACCTAGCAAGTGCATCGCTGACGCAATGAATGGTGTCGGCAAGAACTACAAGGACAAGAACTTCAAGTTCGTTCACCTCGTACTACCGAACACCGACTATCAAGCCGGTCTGATCGGCGGACGTGGCATGGCCTTCAAGTCATGCTTGCTTGATGTCGAAGGTGAACAGATCGTCGAAGAACAAGGTTACTATGAATTCCCTGCGGCTGTTCCGCGTTGGGAGACTGCGCCTGGAGAAGTCTATGCCCGCTCTCCAGGGATGATCGCTCTCCCCGATGCACAGACTTTGCAGGCGATGGGTAAGACGTTGCTGATCGGTGGTCAGCGCGCGGTCGATCCTCCGATTTGGGTGGTGAACGATAGCGTGATGTCACCGCTTCGCACCTTCCCCGGTGGCGTAACCGTTCTTGATGCCAGCGACTCTGGTGGATCACCTGTCGGTTCTTTCCCGGTCTCGACCAATCTTCCGCTCGGGCGCGAGATGCAGATGGACTATCGGGCGATGGTCGAAGCTGCATTCTTCAAGAACGTTTTCAACCTGCCGATCGAAACCCGTCAGATGACGGCGACGGAGATTATCGCGCGCAAGGAAGAATTCATTCGGATCATTGGTCCGGTGTTCGGTCGTCTTGAGTCGGATTACATCGGACATATTGCCGAACGTTCGTTCGGGATCATGGATCGTGCTGGTGCGTTTCCGCCGCGTCCTGAACAGATGATCGATGCTAAGGTAACATTCACTTTTCAATCTCCGATTCAGCAAGCGCGTAAGCAAATGGAGATTGCAGGGCTTGCACAGTCGTTGCAGTTCCTCGCTCCGTTGGCTGAAGTGCAACCCGAAATTCTCGACAACTTTGCCGGTGATGAAATTACACGTGACGCTCCGCAGTGGGGTGGCATGCCGACCAAGTGGTTACGTTCGAAGAAAGCAGTTGAGGAGCTTCGTGCTGCACGTCAGCAGGGCGCAGTGCAACAACAACAGCTTGCTGAAGCCGGGCCTCTCACTCAGTCATTGAAGAACGTTGCTCAAGCTGAAAGTCTTTTGGCGCAGACATGATAACCAAAAAACGCGTCGTAAAACGTAAACGACGCGAGAATGTTTTCGAGACCGATGTTGTTCTTGAACTTCTCGAATCACTTCCAAGGGTCATTGCAACAACGGATGGGCCTTATACCCACACCGATCGTGCTCGTGATTTCCTCGGATGTTTTGGAGACGAACGCGGCCGCCGTGTCCTGTCTCAAATCTCGCATATCTGCGACCCGCCCATTCATCCAAGCGAAGCGGATAAGCACGGTACGTTAGCATTCAAAGCCGGAATGCGAAGGGTATTAGCTGAAATCATGGTTTGTATGTCGGTGCGAGAGCCGATCACAATTCAGAACAAAGGAGATAGTCAATGACTACTGAGAACACTTCTACCGGTGACCAGAATACCAATACTAATACCGGCGATCAGAATACGAACACCAATCAGAATACGAACACCAATACGAATCAGAATACGAACGCCAATACGAACACCACCAATACGAACACTGGTGATCAAAACACCAACACCGTCAAGAGTTGGCGCGACGAAATCGCTGATGCCGACTTGAAGAAGGAAGCCGAACGCTATGCGTCTCCGGTCGATGTTTTGAAGTCGATCGTCGAGACGAAGAAGGAGCTTTCTTCCCGTATCAAGGTTCCTGGTGAGAACGCCACTCCAGAAGAGATTTCAAAATTCAACAAACACCTCGGTGTTCCTGACGATCCGTCCGGTTATCAGATCAAGGTTGAAGAAGGTCTGACCGTTACCGATGCTGATCGCGCCATTATTGCCGAGATGCTTCCGATCGCTCACAAGGCCGGTGTCCCTGAAAAGGCGATGAATGGTTTTGTGAATCATATGATCAAGATGTCTCAAGACATTGCACAGAAGGTCGAGACGCAGATCAAGAAGCAACAGGAAGAAGCTGTCGCTTCGCTGAAGAAGGAATGGGGCACCGATTACGACAACAACCTCACCTTGGCCAATCGCGTTCGTGAAGTTGCCGGTGGTGACGCCTTCAAGGATTTCGTGAACAGCGCCCGCCTGGAAGGTGGTGGTCTACTCGGTGATCATCCTGCCTTCGTTCGTTTTCTCGCAACCCTTGGACGACGCATGGACGAAGGTGATCTTCGCATCGGTGCTACTGCACAAGAGCAAGCATCGATCGACTCGCAGATCGCGGAACTCAACAGCAAGATTCCTCCTGGTCATCCGCAATACGCGACCAAGGAACATCAAGCCAAACTCACGTCCTTGTACGAACAGCGATATGGCAAAGGCCAGATCGTTGGTGCGGCTGGACGTGCAGCGTAACGATTTCACCGAAGCTCGAAAGGTTTCGATGAATACCAACTGCAATGCCCGGAAAAAGGTAGCAGCGCCCCGCGAGGGTTACCGCTTTCGCTACCTTCGACCGGTTACCAGAGCAGGATGGTCCACTTTGAACTCCAACCCCAAACAAGGACTAAAGCGATGGCTACTACCATCACTGAAGCCTTCGTTCGGCAGTACGAGTCCGAAGTTCACCACCTGTTTCAACGACAGGGCGGTTACCTCCGGTCTACTGTCCGCACGAAAGATGGCGTGGTTGGTTCGTCTACTACGTTCCAGAAAATTGGAACTGGTATCGCGACCACCAAGGCACGCCATGGCGTGATTACGCCGATGAACCAGGATCATACCTCGGTCCAGTGTACGCTTTCTGATTTTTACGCTGGCGATTGGGTAGATAAGCTGGACGAGGCGAAGGTTAACCACGACGAACGCATGGCGATCGCCATGGGTGGTGCGTGGGCTCTCGGCCGCAAGGTCGACGATCAGATCATCACTGCACTGGATACGACCACGACTACTGCGGTTACGTGGGTCTATACCAGCGTGATGGGGATCGAGAACTCGTTGCTCGCGACCGTTCGCTCGCTCGACAATGCGAACGTTCCGAATGACGGGCAGCGCTATTGCGCACTTACTCCGCATGCATATTCGGCGGCGATGAAGGTCGAGTCCTTCGCGTCCGCGGACTATGTGTCCCCGAACAACCAGCCGATGGAACAGGGCATGCCTTCGTTCAATTGGCGGCGTTGGATGGGGGTGAACTGGACCGTTCACACTGGCCTGCCGAATGCCGGTAGCTCTTCGTCCGCGAAGGGTTTCATCTGGCACAAGTTCTCGGTTGGCTATGCGACCGGTGCGTTCGCGGGGAATGCCGCTCAGAATCAGGCGGTGTCCGCAGACATCACGTGGCACGGCGATCGTGCAGCGCACTTCATCAATCATATGATGTCGGGCGGTGCATGCTTGATCGAAGCCGCTGGCGTCTTCGAACTTGACCTCGACGACTCGGCCACTCTGCCGACCGTCCTTGTCGTGTAATGGAGGAACAGAACAATGGCTTTTAGCTCTGGAAACCTCCACCTCCAACCGGGTGCCGTTGGTGATCTTGCCTACATCTATGATGCTGGCAGCGATACCATGGCGACCGTTCTTGCGAACGGTTATTTCCTGGACAGCGATGGCAAGAACACGTCCAACCTTCAAGCGGAGGATGTGATCTGGTGTCAGTGTTCGGACGGCAATTTCTTCCTTCGCGTTTCTGCGGCTTCCACCACGGCGGTGGTTACGCAGTTCGCGGGTGGCGATCTTCCGATCCGTACCTTTGCGACCGGTACTGCCGATGCGATCACGAAACTGAAGGTTGGCTTCTATGAAGTTGGCACTTCTATCGCGACCGCTTCGCGTGCCGTGCTTCCAACGCCGTATCCGGGCGCTGAGTTGATCGTTACCAAGGTCGATAGCGGAACGCAGTTGTTCCACTTCGACGCTGGCGCTTCGGCCTCGGATGTGAGCATGGATGCATCCGATGGTGCTGCCGGTGGCGGCACTGGCGTCACCTACGATTCGGTTGGCAACCGTCGCATTCAGCTTCAGGCTGAAGGCGAATGGTTCCATCTGAAAGCGTCCTCGACCTCGCGTTGGCGGCTGCAAGGCTACCAGCGTCAGGCGACGGCCGTGAATGAAGGCGCTTCCGTCTTCCTTGGTGGCACCTAATCGAAACCAACGGGCAGGGGAGAAATCCCCTGCCTTTCTTTTTATGTGAGGACCTTTGAGGAAGATCGCTTTAGTCGGCACCGCTCCATCCGGAAACCGCGCCCCGTTCGGGGATGCATCCTGGGAGATATGGGGTGTATCGAGCCGTGCAGCTTATGTGACCCGAGCTACTCGTTGGTTCGAGCTTCATCGTCTTGATGGCGAACCGCAGGATTGGGCCAATCTTTGGCGCAAGGCGTTGCGAGATTTTCTCGGTGAGACCGAACTGGTGATGATGTATCCGGAACCCGGTCTCGCCAAGAACATCACGCCTTATCCTTACGATCGGATCGTGCAGCGTTTCGGCACCTTCTTCATGACGTCGACTTTCTCATGGATGATGGCTCTCGCACTCGACGAACTGCGACCTGTGAACGGAGAACCAGTTCCTGGTGAAATCGCCATCTATGGTGTCGATATGGAATACGGAACCGAGTATCGCCAACAGCGATCCGGTTTTCGTCACTTCATTCAACTGGCAACACACATGGGTGTACCGGTCACGCGCCTTGCCGATGGTGGACTGGCGTTCGAACCGGTTGCATATCCTATGTGGCAGGATGATCCGCTTCAGGCAAAGACCACGCGTCGTCTTAAAGAGACCACCGATCGTCTGAACAACTTCAATGAGTCTCTTCGTATTACCCAACAGATGATCGCTCAACAGCGTGCTGTTTTGTCATTTATCGAAAGACAAGAACAAGCACCTGACGTTTTGTCTTTTCTGAATACAGAAAAACAAAAAACCGAAAAACAATTAGCCGCGATGATGAAGACTTCCGCGACCATCAGCAAGGATATCGTGAAGCTGGAGGGGATGCAGGAAGAGCTTCAATGGCTCGACGATTACCTTAAACCTTAAAGGAGATTTGATATGGGTTATCTGATTCGTCGCCAAGATGTCAGTATGACGGAGGCGATGCCGTTCCAACAACATTTCGAAGTTCGTATTCCTTTGTCGATCGAGAAGGTTGGCGATCTTGGTGCGGCTTTGCAGGATTGTTCTTCCATTCTCAAATCCGGTGATCTTCTGAATGTTTGCTCATTCTCCGACGCAAATTATTCACGTCTCACTGAAGTCGTTTCGATCCGTGTTGTTTCCTGTGATCGCAATCGTATCGAGGTGATCCAGGTTTCGGAATTGATCAAGGTTCCTGAACAGAAGAAGGTTGTTGATGTTTCTTCCAACACCAATCTTCGAATTGTAAAAGTCAACAACGGTCGAGCTTACGAGGTTCGCGACGATGGCAACAATACCGTTGAGTTGTTCGTCGATGAAGCGCAGGCCAAACAATTCATCGACAACTACACAGCGCGTTTGCCGAAGGCTAAGGAAGTTGAAAAGGAAGATCGGGCTAACTGGACGCTCGCGCGCAGCAAACAGTCCGGGAAATTCCTTGTGAAGAATGGCAATGGAGAAGTCCTAAAGGAGTTCTCCGACGAGAAGAGTGCGCAGCGTTTCCTCGACGGCGTTGAAGAGGTTAAAGCGGCATGACCACAGATACGGAGATTGTGAACGTAGCTCTTCGTCGAATCGGTGCGGCACGTATTTCTTCGCTCGATAACGATAGCGCGAAGGAAGCCGTAGCCGCTCGTGATCTTTATCATGAAGCCCGTCGCGATCTTCTCAGTCTCCATACCTGGAATTTTGCGATCAAGCGTCGATCTATTTCGGCTTCTGCTACGTCTCCGACATTCGGTTGGACCTATGCTTACGAAATCCCGGAGGATTTCATTCGGTTGATTTCTGTCCATCCGACCAATGATGACAGGACGAAGATCGAGTATCGATTGGAATTCCAAAGCTCGCTTGATCGAATCATTCTCTGTGATGCCGAGTCTCCGATCTACATCCGCTACATTTGGGACCTGCAAGACCCGAACCTTATGACTCCGACTTTCCGCGATGCCTTGTCGTTGCGGCTTGCTCGTGATTTGGCCATGGCATTGTCCAAGTCCGCTGCGGCTGCCGACCTTGCCTCACGTGAACTTGCCCGTGTTCTGTCTCGTGCCAAGTCGATCGACGGGATCGAGGATTGGCCTGAGAAGATGGATGATGGCTCCTGGATCAAGTCTCGCTTCCAGAATACCAGCGAACGCGAATACGAATAAATGTCGCAGATCAATCCGTTTCTTTCATCCCTCAACAGCGGCGAATTCTCGCCGCGGATGGAAGCGCGTGTTGATTTCGAGCGCTATCCGAACGCATCGAAGATGTGTCGGAATTTCGTATTGCTCCCACAAGGCGGCATTACCCGCCGTCCTGGCACGCGCTTCATCAAGGAAGTGAAAACCTCTTCCTTGTCGACACGTTTGATTCCGTTCCAGTTCTCGGAAGACGACAGCTATATGCTTGAAGCCGGGAACGCCTATTTTCGGTTCTATCGTCGGCAAGGTCGGCTCGCGGTCGAGGATACGGATGCCGCAGTCACTAATGGCACTTTCGCATCAAACATAACCGGATGGACCGACGCTTCGACCGGTGGGGCGGCGATTGCACATGATGCGACCAATCAGCGTATGCAGTTGACCGGTGCTTCCGGTGGTGTCGCATGGGCTCGACAGGGGGTCACAATCTCTGCCGGGAATACGGCCAAGGAACATGTCCTTCGTTTCAAGGTCGCGGTTGACGGCGGTGGGACGATCGGGTTCCAGGTCGGGACATCAACGACCGGGAGTGAGATTCTTTCAGAAGTGAAACTTGGTGCCGGGTTTCACTCCATCGCTTTCACCCCGAACGCAACCACGTTCTATATCCAATTCAGAAACAACATCACTCCTGTTCGCAATGCCTTCATCGATGATGTTGTTTTTCTCGACAATGAGCCATTGGAATTGACGTCGCCTTATGCGACCGCTGACTTAACCGATCTTCGCTACTTCCAAGCCGGTGATGTCGTCTATATCTGTCATCAAAGTTATGCCGTTCGTAAGATCGAGCGTCGTGGTCATCGTTCGTGGTCAATCGTCGAAGCGTTTTTTGAGGATGGTCCATACCTCGAAACGAATGATGGTACTGACCTAAACGATGCACAGATCATAACCAATCCTCTTTTCGATAACGGTATTATTGGATGGACAGACAACAGCACTGGTTCTGCTGCTTTTGTTCTACATAACAACGATGGCAAACACGCTGAGCTTGATCCTGGCGCTTCTGGATCGGCACAAACGGCGGTTATGAGAACTTCCACCACTGTTGTCAGTGGAAAGAAATTCGTTGTTCACGTTCTAATACTTTCTGCTGGTGCTGTTACCGTCAATCTAGGATCATCTGCTGGTGGTACTCAATACAGCACAGCCTCACAACAACCTGGATGGGCATCATACGAATTCACGACATCAGGCACGACGCTTCACGTTGAATTCCGTTATGCCGGTTATGGTAAAGGCCGAGCCGGTGTTGGTGGTTGTCAGGCATATAGTGAAGATGCTCGTTTGTTGGAGCCGAGTGCAACGACAGGTTCAGTCACTTTAACCGCTCTTGGTTTTGCTCCGTTCACGGCGTCTGATGTTGGCAGACTCATTCGACTGGAATGGCCGGGGCAGGAACCTGGATATGGTGTGATCACGGCCTACACCAGCACGACTGTCGTGACATTGCTGGTATTGCGTGATCTTGCCGCGACCACACCAACAGAAAGTTGGAGGATGGGCGCATTCGGAGGAAGTCAAGGATACCCGAAAGTCGTGGCCTTCTTCGACGGACGATTTGTTGTCGGTAATACCACTGGAAAACCGAATACTGTCTGGTTGTCACAGTCCGGTAGTCTTCAGAATATGCGACCCGACAGTTTCGAGGATGGCGCTTCGACCGTTGAAGATGACGATGCTATTTCGGTTACCTTGCGATCGACACAGATCAATCCGATCCATTGGATTTCTGCCGCTTCCGGTAAGTTGATGATCGGTACTGCCGGTGGTCAATGGGTGGTTCAATCGGCTGGAGCCACGGTTTCTCCGAGTGATATTTCCGCGAAACAACATTCCGCGGTTCCTGTTGCCGATATGTCGAATATCGAAATCAATCAGACCATTCTTTTTGCCGATCGCGCACGGCGCGAGGTGCATGACTTAGGGTTCTCTTTGCAGGAAGATTCGTTTCTTGCTACCGACCTTACAATCCTGTCCGATCATATCTTCCGCTCGCGCCTGGAAGAGATGGTGTACCAGCGTAATCCATTCTCAACCGTCTGGTGTCGTCGAGCCGATGGCCGGTTGGTTTCATTGTCCTATAACCGGCAACATCAAATCCTGGGATGGAGTCAGACGATTATAGGTGGTGTATTCGGTAGTGGTAATGCTGTTGTCGAGAGCATCGCCTGCATTCCTGGTGCCGATGATTCCAACCAGACTTATACATCCGACGAACGCAACGAATTGTGGATGATCGTGAAACGCACGATCAATGGATCGACCAAGCGTTATATCGAAGTCATGGAATATTTCTTCGATGGTGTTCTTCGCGAGGATTATAGTACCGAGAACGCCTGGAAGAACGCCATGCGCGAGGAACAAGAAGACGCATTCTATGTCGATTCAGGTCTGACCTATTCCGGATCGGCAACGACAACTGTAACCGGGCTCGATCATTTGGAAGGACAAACCGTTAATGTCCTTGCCGATGGTATCGCTCAACCGACCAAGGTTGTTTCCGGTGGAGCGATTTCGATTAATACACCAGCAACAAAAATCCATGTTGGTCTTGTCTATACCCACAAATATGAAGGTCTGAAACTGGCGGCTGCGACCCAAGCTGGGGCCGGTGTTGGTAAGGTGAAGATCGTAACGGCGATCGGTGTTGTCTTGCTTGATTCTAGCGAATTCAAGATGACGACTACCGAGTATGATGAACATGGTCGTCGTGTTCACGATCTTTACACCATCCGATTCCAACAGGAACACGAGGACCCTGATGTTGCTGTCCCATTGTTCACTGGTGAGACAATCCAAAGCGCCGAGGGTGCGTTCAGCCGTGATGCCAGACTCTATATGGAAGGCGACAAGCCTTTACCGATAACCGTCCTTGGTCTCGCTCCACAGATGGAGATTAGGGCAGAATGAACCTGATTTCATTCGCACCTGATCATCTCAAAGAGCTTCCGAATTACGCTCACCAGGAAAGTCTTGTAAACCTGGATGATGGGAAGTTTTTCGTTGGTGACCATGCCTTTTCTGTTCTGAAAGGCAACAGGATCATCGGTTGCATCGGTCTTGCTCCATGTAATCAATATCGTGCTGTTGCTTGGGCTGTGTTTCCGCACAACGGAAAAAACAATGATTTCGTGACATGTCACATGGCTTCACGATGGCTGATGCGGAACAATCCATTTCGTCGCCTCGAATCCTATGTCGATCCGCGCTCAGAGCGCGCAATGCGATGGATCAAACTCTTGGGTTTCGAAATTGAGATTGCCTACATCCCGTTCTTTTATCCGGACGGCGGCGGCACTTCAGTGTGGTCCTATTACCCGGTGAACCACAATGCTTGATCTTCTGTACGGCGGACTTCAATTGTTGAACGGTCTATCGACCGGGCTTGGAATCATGGGTTCTCTTTCTGAGGGCCAAAGCACTGCACAGCGTTTGAGTATCGAATACGATAATCGCGCTGCCGGTTTCGACGCACAGGCTGACGCTGATATCTTCAATGCGAAGGTTGCGCGTCAAATGATGGAAAGCGATCGGCAGCGCACGACTGCCGAGATTAACGATTATCGCCGCGTCAACCGTGCCAAAATGGCCTCGCGTCGTGCGATGTTTGGAAAGTCAAATCTTGTCCTGGAAGGATCACCACTCCTGGTGGATGAAAGTATTTTCCAGGAGATGGAATTCGGACAGAGCCGATTGGCTTTTGCCGGAATGACAAACCGAGCGCGGTTCGAGACGCAGGCACAACTCCTGGATCATTCCGCTGCTGTTCACAAGCGCAATGCCGCTGCGACAAGAGCGGCGAAACCTTATGCCTTGGATAGCGTGCGTACTGCGGCGACGATCAACGCGATCGGGGCTGGTGTATCTGGTGTATCTAAGTCCATGTATTACACGCTTAGTTCAATGCAGAACCCATGGTCAGCACCATCCAATCCTAAGCCGTCGACCAGGACGAATTGGTCTGGTTCTAACAAAGCCTATACCCCAACTCCTTACGGATAGCTCATGCCTCCGCAGGATACGATTAATCCATTCAGCATCCAACGTCCTGGTGTCGGTCGCGATCCAGGCGTTTCCATGCGTCCTAATCCTGTTCAGGACACAGAGGTTGTTGATCCGATCGGTCGCGCGATCCGCGGTTTCTCCGCAGACGTCGAGCGCGCATCTTCTGTTTTCCAAAAACTTTACGAAGAGACAAAAGACATCAAGGATCAGGCTGATGTCGATCTGTTTCAGATGGAATTTTATCGGGAAGCCCCGAAGATAGAACAAGAGTTGTTGAACAGTCCGGAGGCGAGCAAACCGGATTTTGTCACCATCTATGATAACCGGATGGGCGAATTGGCAACATCTGTTCTGGAACGTCTGAAAGAGTCCGGACGTATTTCACCATCACAAAAAGGACTGGCTCACATCAATCATGTCGCTGCACGATTTCGGTCTGAAGGTGCAAGCCGTGCTGGCATGAAAGCCCATAATCAAAGGATTGCTCAGGTTTCGAACACGGTTCAAGAAAGTCTGCAAGATATTCGCAGGTCGGCGGTTGAGAGTGGTGATATCAATGCCGCAATCGCTGCGACAAATGACAAGCTTAAACTTCTTCGTCGCATTACCAATGACGAGACTTATCTTCCGGTTGAGCGCGCAGCCAAGGAACAGGCTGTTCTTTCAGGCGTCAACGGAATGATCGAGCGTGGAAACTTTACACATGCTCGTTTGGTTCTTGGACGCCATATCGGATACGCTACCAATTCGGCTGAAGAAACAATTGCACAAGCCGCGGTCAAGCATGGTGTACCGGCAGAAGTTCTGGTTGCGATTGGACGCGCTGAATCTCAACTAAGATCAAACGTTAAACATAATGTTGTCAGGGATGAAAAGACCGGGAGAGTTATTGCACAAGCTCACGGTGTCTTCGGTTTCGTTGATAAGACGGCAAAAGAATATGGACTCATTGGTGATCCATCCGGGTGGACCATTGAACAACAAGCTGATGCCGCCGCACGTTTGACGAAGAATAATATGAATGTTCTTCGCAATACCCTTAAACGTGATCCAACTCCTGGAGAAATCCATCTTGCACATTTTCTTGGTGCTGGTGGTGCGGTAAAGGTCTTGACTTCCCATCCCGACACTCCGGTACAACAACTCGTGTCCGAGGATGCTTACAAAGCAAATCAGTTTATCCTTAAAGACAAGACCGCAATGGAAGTTGCCGAATGGGCCAACGGCAAGATGGTTGTGTCCGGTGCCGGTGGAATTCAGAACTTCATCTCGGAAGAGAGCCGCATTCAGTTGTGGAACAAGTTGGAGATTGCAGAACGTCAGGCTTATGAACGTCAATTAAGGGATGACAAACTTCTTTTGGAACGAAGAGAAGAGGACGAATTAAAACGTTTGTCTGAACTTGTCGCCACGAATCAATTGACCCCTGACGCCGTTGTAAATGCAAGGCCATGGATCAAGGCTACGCATTATGAAACCTATATGAAGATGCTCCGGAGTGGAGTGACCAGCGATGACAAGAACGCGATCCAGGATTTGTCTCGCCATGTCGATGTTCTCGATCCACTCGAATTCTTCGAAGAAGCCGGGAAGATGTTGGATAGGGGGTTGATCACTAACGACACATTCCAGAAATATGTGAATAACAATCGAGAACTTCGCGCCAAGGATGCGCCGCCGACTGCGTATAAGGCAGCGCGTACAATGATTTCGAATACGTTAAATCGTGAAGCTGGTCAGAACCGAGCGTTGAATTCAGCCTTCGCGCAAGTCAAGGCAAAAGCCGAATTCGAATTCGATATGTGGCGAGCACAGAACCGAGACGCAAAGGATGATGTTGTTATCGCTAAGATGAATGAAATCTTGCGGGCTGCTTCGACGACGCGCATTCCTGATCTTAGAGATTCAATGTTGTTGTCCCGTTACTTTCCAAAGGATCGTAATAAAATTGATATTACGGTTTTGAAAGATAGTCTCAGTAAATTAAAAATCGACCTTGCTTTAAGAAACATCACCCCAAGTGATGCAGAGTCAGAAACAAGGATTCTTAGAGATTGGGATGAATACCTTGAATACGAACAAGAATTCAAAGAGAGAATGAAGCGCAATACTCCTGCGCAACCTCAACCCACAAGTCGGCGGTAATAAATGGCCACGAATAATAACTATTCGCTGAGTGATATGGGTCCGCAGAATTTTGATGCTCCGGATTCTCGCGACGTTACGAATGATTATATCAAGATCGCACAGGAGCGAGCCAATAACGCAGCCATGAGCGACCTGGACCGTATGCTCCAGAAGTATGCTCCAGACCAGAACACAGGCGGACAAGAGGCAATCGATCAGGCGCGAAAACAACCGTCCGTTCGTTTGCCTTCAACGACCGTATTCGGTTCTGGCTCTGAAGCCGCTCCAATCGTCGAGCATGATTTGAAGTGGTGGCAGGAACCTGAATTTCTGAATGTCCTGAAACGCATCAATACGTCCGCGGAGAAGGTTACATGGGACGATGCCGGTAAAGCTGCCATCGCGGTTGGTGGTGACATCACAGAAACTTTTGCAGAATCACTTCCTTCATCTTGGGCGGGTTTTGATTCTGGCTTTCAAGAGTTCGCTCGCACTGCCAATGATTTTATGCAGTGGACTCAAAAGACCCTTGGCATTGAACACCTTGTAACTCCACTTGACCCGGAATCCTATGAATACAAGTTGTTGCATGGAAAACCATTTGAGTATGATCCGAAGTCTGTCGGTGGAAGTTTTATCAAAGAAGCCGGTCGTATTATTCCTTGGATGGCTGGGCTCCTTTCGAACCTTAAACAAACAGCGGCAAAGGGTCTTATCCAAGGTCCGATTAAAGCTTCTGCTGTTTCTGGTTTAGGAGCCGAATTTCTCACCAATCCAGGAGAAATGAATTTCGCCAATTTATTTCACATGATGCCGTCATTGCGTGGTCCGGTCACTGAATTTCTGGCTAGTGATCCAGATGACCCTAAAGTCATCAATAAACTTAAGGTTGCTCTTGTTGACGGTCTTATGTTGGGGGTAACGGGAGAAGGATTAGTAAAAGCGATCCGTGTACTCGCCGCAAATAAGAAGATCAAAGACGGCATTGTCGCGCATCGTGAAGTTTTCGGAGAGGTTCCTGGCAAGACGCTCATCGGTCAACCGGAAGAAAACCTTGTCCCGTTCAAAGGGGAGCAACCGGCGAATCCGTTTATCATCGATCTGACCGACGAAAAGACCAGACTGAAATCCGAAGCCGAGCTTCGCAATTTTACGATGGTCGACGGCAAGGTCATTCCCTCCGGTATCCCGGAAGATGCAATGCCTGTTTTCGATGATGTGTTATCGAAACTGACCGCAGAGGGAAGAAACGAGACCGTTGCCAAAACCGAAGCAACAGCTTGGGCTGCACATTACAATGCAATGTCCAAAGCCTTCAACAAACCGGCTGTAGAATTATACAAAGAAGCTGGTCTTCGTGTTCAGAGTTTGAAAGATGGTGTTCCCGCTCCGACCAGCGGGACCGTACTCGATCAGTTACCGAAAACAGAACGACCTATTGTCGCTGACAAGATCGGAACGATCGAAGAGAAACAAGACTTATTACTGAAGCTTGAACGTGGTGCCACGCCACAGGAAATCGAATCCCATCCTGTTGTTCAGCGCGCTATTCAAATTCAGCGGACCATTCCGCGTGGTCCAAATTTCGAAGAGATTACTCCGGAATACCTTGCACAGCGTCGTTTCGTTTTTCCTGAAGGCGAAGTAGTCGGATACAGTCAGGCCAAACCAAAACTACACGACATCGCCAAGGCTTATGCCGGTGGAACCGTTCGCAGTGAACGCAAGGCCGTCATTATTCTTGGTCCTCCCGCTGCCGGTAAATCATCGATCGCAAACCCGATCGCTCGCGCTCTTGGGGCCGCGATTCCTGATCCTGATGACGTAAAGAAAGTTCTTCCGGAATTCGAAGGAGGATTTGGTTCCGCTGCTGTACACGAAGAAAGTTCATTTATCTCTTCCGAACTTTTGTATGAGTTATCGGTTCGTGGTGACAATCTCGTTATTCCGAAAGTCGGATTGAATGAACAATCAATAAAGGACCTTGTTAATGGTCTGAAAGCAAACGGATACAGTGTTGACCTTCTACACATGAAGGTCGATCCGTCCGAAAACTATCGGCGCATGGTTCGACGGTTTATTGAAACTAGCCGGTTGATTGAGGATAGTTATTTCAAGGCGGTCGGCAACAAACCAGAAGGATTATATAATGCCCTCAAAAATTCAGGACACATCGAAGGATACGCCAACATCGACAACTCAGACCCCGCGCCAAGGGTCCTCGAAGGAAACGAAAGATTCCGATCTATACTTGAACCCGCTCTATCAAGAGGAACGAACAACGGAGATGCAAATCGCAGCGCTCAAACGGGCGGCGGCTCTCCGGAAACCGCCACTGGTACAAAGCTAGATCAGGAAGGTCTTCCTTCCGGTGGTGGGGCGATCTTCGCCTCTCCGAATGTTTTGGAAGACCTTGATTTCGCAGGGGCCGCGAGAGCGGTCAATGAGCAACGTCATAAGACGATGCTCGACGCGATCAAGGATGTCGATCGTCAGCTTGGACTCGATGCTCAGGAAAAAACCGTCATCGGTGCCTGGACCGATGGTGCAGAGAACAGCACCGCCACCTTCATCAAGGATATCGATTTCGAAACCCTGAAGGTCGCAGCCGCCATGAAGGGGTGGCTTGGTCGGCAGAAATCGGTCCTGGTTTTCAAGGAAGACGCCAGCCAGACCGATAAGATTCTAGCCTCTTTCCGGGCGACCGGATCGCTGGAAGACATCCACAAAAAACTACTGGCGGATGGCGTCGAGTTTCATACATTAGAACCCACAAAGGATGGTGCCATTGTCCATGTCTATATGGACAGTGAGGATGTTATTCCTAAAGTTGAAAAGGCAGCACAGGGCTATGGCTCAATCGCAGAATTCCGCAGGGGACAAGGCGACTTCGTCGGCACCCAAAAATCAGGAGACGAAGCCCGTACAGACGCAAGACGCGTCTACGAGGAAATCATTGCTGGACGCGATTCCAGCACATTGGATCGACAAGACGGCTCCCGACGCATCTCTGAAATCTGGTCCGGGCTACGTGATCGGTGGGGCAAGACCCTCGACGAAATAGATCAACCGAAGTCCTTCGATCAATCGACATCGTTAAAGAACACAAAAGTTGTCGATAAAAACGGGAAACCCATGGTCGTCTACCATGGGACCGATACTTTATTCGATCAATTCGATTCATCTTTTAGCGGATCAGTTTCCGATACATCGGACGCTCGTGCTGGTTTTTGGTTTACATCCTCAAAGAACCGCGCTCAAAAGGCGGCACAAGACGCGATGAATGTATCAGGCACAAATGTGCCGTACATAAAGTCGGTCTACCTGAATCTTGAAAATCCAAAAACCATCAAATCTATTCGTGGTCTTGATCCGGAAGAAGTCGCAGACATTGCAGAGAAAGCAAGGAAAGATGGACATGATGGAATTATCTTCAAACAAGGCGAAGGTGATGGTTCGGATTACCTAGTTTTTGAAAATAATAAAGTCATCGATGCGTCGAAAACTTTTGATCAAAGCGGCGCTCGATCGTCCATCTTCAAGGATCGCGGTGACGTTGCGCTTCGTCCCTATGCCCGAGTCACCGGCACTCCTCCAAAACCAGAACCGAATTACGTCTATCAGACTGTGACGCGTGCGCAGGCCGATCAGGCTGCGCAGGTTGGTTACGCCGTGCCGCAGCGACCGATGGTGTTGGCCGGGATGCGGGCATGGGCTGACGGACAAACCAATCCACGCGTCATCTTCTCCCGCACCATAAATTCGCAGGGCGATGCGAATATCGTGCTTCGTTTGAAGCGTTCTGATCAGAAGCTCGCCGCGGGCCGTGATGGTTCGATCTTCTCAGACAAGCCGGTCCCGGCGAACAAGATCGAATATCTCTCGACCGATGGAACGTGGAAGCCGCTGACAGATGGCCCCCCGAAGAAATCCTTCAACCAGGAAGATTTCGATCAAGGTCGCGTGTTCTTTAGTGAACTGCATCGCTCAGTTAATAGCGCTCCGCAGGAGACCGCTCGTGCCGATGATTGGCTAGGCAAGCGCACCGAGCGCACCTACACGGTCAAGGATAAGAAGACCGGAAAAGAAACGACCGTTACCGAAGTCAAATACGGCGGCCTTATCGGAAGCATGAAAGGGGTCAAGCCGGAAGAGATTGATTGGACTACCGGTCTTGCCGAGTGGTTGCAGGAGCGCAAAGGCAAACAGGTCTCGAAACAGGAACTTTCAGATTTCATCCGGGAGAACCGTGTCGAGCTTGAAGAAGTTCGATCGGATAAAAGTGACAACACTCCTCGCGATTATTCGGAGTTGAGCCCCAGTCAACAGACATGGGTTGATGAATATATTCAACCGATCATCAATGACGCTGAAACCGATTGGGCGAGACAAAGGGCTTGGGAGGCATCGGCAAAACAATTTTCAGAGGTCGAAGTCATTCAAGACAACCAACTCGATCTGTTTGGTCGACGTCAGCCGGGATGGCGCTATCAGTACAAATACACTCCTGATCCTGACGCACCGGAGAATGTTGAGGTTATCACTTCGAGAGTCTATACCAATCTGGATGATGCTAGGAGTTCTGGTCAACGTCAACGTGAGAGCCTGATTTCAGACCTCTCTGACAATCGATTCGATGAATTCTACGGAGACCTTCCATCAGTACGTGGGCTTGGCATCGATATCGACGAACTTCGCAACCAAGCAATCGACGAATTAGGATTAACAACGAAAGTCGATACGAAATTCGACAGCTATAAACTTCCAGGTGGAAAGAATTACCGCGAATTCCGCATGGTCATGCCTGAGAGAGTCAGGCGTGAATCTGACAATGCTTTTACCGAGAGTCATTGGTCAGAGACACCGGATGTGATTGCACACTTCCGGATCGTCGAGCGGATGATCGATGGCAAGCGCACTCTTTTCATCGAAGAGATTCAATCCGACTGGCATCAGAAGGGCAGGAAACACGGATACCGCACGCCGGAAGTGATCGAAGCGGAGAAGAAAACCAACTCTCTCAAATCAGAGATTAAAGAACTTCAAAACAAAGCCGCAAGTCTTTTGGTTAAACGTAACAATCTGGAAACTTCCGTTAACGCACGTCTTCTGTTCGATTATATGGAAGACCCAAGTTTTGTTGAAAAACACTATCTCGAAAAATATGAGAGACTGGCTGACATGGCCAGGAAGGACGAAGATGTCCTTCGTCTTCGTGAAGAGTGGAAACAAAAGATAAAGGAAAAAGAAGATTTACAACGGATCGTTGATACAAACCTTCTCCCCGACGCACCGTTCAAGAAGACATGGCACGAGCTTGCCATGAAGCGCATCTTAATGTTGGCGGTCGAGGAAGGTTTCGATCACATCGCCTGGACCAGTGGTCGGCAACAATCATTGCGTTATCAGGATCAACTTCGTACCCAAATTTCTCAGGTTGCTTTTTCTTCGTTCCTTCCAGAAACCGGAACAAAGCGTGTTGTCGCTACTCCAAAGAACTCTAGTGAACAGATCACTTTCTACGTTAATCGTGACGGCAAGATCGTTGACACGACTCTTGGTTATCGTGCGCGCGAACGCGCAATCGGCTCCAATGTAGAAGACATCTTTGGCAAACAACTGGCAGAACGCATCCTTGAAGACAAGGTCGATACGATCGACACCAAGGACCTTGTTCTCAATGCCAAGGGGATGGAAGGTTTCTATGACAAGATGTTGCCGATGGCGGCCGAAAAACTCGGAAAGCCTTTCGGTGCGCGCGTCGATCGTGTATCGATGGAAGGTTCATATAACGAAGCATACAATGCGATGGTCGAGCGCCTTGCTATGCATACCTCTATGAGCCGTGAAGAAGCGATAAATAATCTTCAAGAAAGAATTGATCGATATGAAAGTGGGAAGTTCGATCATAAAGGCAGAGACTATTTGCCTCCTGCACTTGCTGAGCAATTCTATAACCTGATGGATATGAAGGCTGGACATTTAAATGTCCATCACCTCGAAATCACTCCACAACTGAAAGCCAGAATCGAAGACGAAGGTTTCCCGCTCTTCCAGCGTGGCGAGAATGCAGAGCCGCGCGGGCGCGTGACGCTCGACGATCACGGCGCATTGGTCCAACTCTTCAAGTCGAATGACCAATCGACCTTCATGCACGAGTCGAGCCACATCTGGCTTGAAGAATTGATACATTACGGAACGCTCGACAACGCACCGAAACAGATTCGGCAGGACCTTGCCACCGTCATGCGGTGGTTCGGCCTGGAAGATGTCAGCGAAATCGGCCGCGTCCATCACGAGCAATGGGCGAAGGGTTTCGAGCAAATGCTGGCCAGCGGCATCGCTCCATCGCCAGCCCTCCAGGGCGCTTTCGAGCGGTTCAAGAATTGGCTCCTGGACATCTATCGATCTATCCGGAACCTTGGGGAACCCATCCCGGATGACGTTAGGGCAGTCATGGAGCGGATGCTGGCCACGGATACCGAACGGGCATTGGCCGGTCGAACCTCGCTTATCGGCCCGGAAGGGCTCTCCCCGGAACTTCAGGCTGCTTTGGCCCCTAGATTGGCAGAAGCGGGCTATGATGGGCTTTTGATCCGGGGCGGCAGCGGTAAGGCGGTCACCACGTTCGACCCCTCCACGGCCGCCGCTCGGGCAAAGATCGGCCAATCCTTTGCCGCCACCGAGACCGGGGTTCCGGCACAGGTGACCGCGGCCGGTGTTTCCGGCCATGCCCGCGTCGTCGACCTGGAGCGCACGCCAGGGAGCGGCCCGGAAGTCCATCTGAACTTCAACCGGATCAACACCCCCGACGACATCAAACAGACCATTGCCGATCTGGTCGACGCCTTCCCCGACGACATTAACGAGACCCGGCGTGGGGTACAGACCCACCTCCAAACCAGGAAGCTGGCCGATGAGCTAGGGATCACCCCGCAAGACATCCTCTCCCGTCAGAAGGGAGAGACCTGGAACGCTGAAAAGATGCTGGCCGCGCGGCGTCTGTTGAACACCTCTGCACAAAAAATCCTGGAACTGGCGGATGTCGTCTCCTCACAGAACGCGACCTTGGCCGACCAGTACAATTTCCGCCGCATGCTCGCGATCCACCATGCGATCCAGAAGGAAATCATCGCCGCTCGCACAGAGGCCGCCCGCGCTCTCAACGCATGGGCGATTCCAGCGGAAGCCGGAAACGTCGAAGTGGCGCGCGCCATCACCAACCTGTTGGAAGACAGCGGCGGCGCACATGTCACACTCGATATCGCACAGAAGATTCGTCGACTGAAAGATACTGGCGTTTCGACCGGCGCGATCAACGCTGCGGCGAAGAAGTCGGCGCTCGCGATCACCATGGATATGGCGCGCGAGATGTTTGTTCTCGGACTTCTATGGAGCCCGAAGACGCACATCGCCAACATGGTTTCCAACACCGCGGTTGCCGCGCTTCAAGTCGCAGAACGGCAAACCGGAAAATATACCGGTGACCTTCTCGGTTCGGCCATTGATGCGCGTGTCGTCAATGGTGAATCACTGGTCATGATGTATGGCGCGATCACCGGGATTTGGGATGCTCTTCGTCTTTCCGTTCGCGCCGGTATCAGTGGCAAGTCTACGGTTGCTGCCGGTTCGAAATTCGACACCCATCGTCAGGCGATCAGTTCGAGCGCTGTTGCTGAAGCACGCGGGATGACCCCGGCACAGGCACAGGCTTTCACTGAAAGCCCGCTTGGGATGTTTGTCGATTTCGTCGGGACGATGAATCGAATTCCCGGTCACGCGTTGGCGGCGGAAGACGAATTCTTCAAGTCGATTGCTTATCGCATGGAAGTACATGCACAAGCGCTGCGTCAGGCCACCAACGAAGGACACTACGGCCTCGATCTTTTCCAGCGCATGCGCGAGCTTGTGAACGAGCCTCCGGAGCATATCCGTTTGGCCGCGTCCGATGCAGCGACCTACATGACCTTCCAGGACCGGATGGGGAATATCGGAACCGGTCTTTCGATCATGCGCAATGGCGGATCGCTTTATAAC